>Ga0116223_10000403_pt1 | contig 54446 bp, 50 predicted proteins | sample Sb_taG_3_FD_90092 | JGI IMG/M metagenome (GOLD analysis project Ga0116223, IMG submission 90092) | Peat soil microbial communities from Weissenstadt, Germany - Sb_50d_a_PC metaG | ecosystem: Environmental > Terrestrial > Soil > Wetlands > Peat | place: Germany: Weissenstadt | collected 2010-09-21 | reverse complement strand
CGGGTTGTTCTTGCTGAGCACCTTCGTGATCGCCGCCGTCAACGTCGTCTTCCCGTGGTCGATGTGCCCGATCGTCCCCACGTTCAAGTGCGGCTTGACCCTCTCGAATTTCTCCTTCGCCATCTCGCTTTACCCTCGCATCAAGGCTTCGCGGCCGCTGCCGCGTCGCGTCAATTTCACTTGGCCTGCGTGCTGCACGTCCCGGAGCCGCCCGTCGCCCCCGAACATACTATGGAGCGGGGGACGGGATTCGAACCCGCGACCATCTGCTTGGAAGGCAGAGACTCTACCCCTGAGTTACCCCCGCTCATGCCTCACTTACGACAACATGGAGCCTGGGACCGGGATTGAACCGGTGACCTCGTCCTTACCAAGGACGCGCTCTACCAACTGAGCTACCCAGGCCCGAACCGGTCTCCCTGCCACCTCGCCACGAAAACTTATTCAAACTTCCCCACAAAAACCGAACGCGCAAAACGCTGGTGGACGGGGGAGGATTCGAACCTCCGTAGCCCGCAAGGAGCGGCAGATTTACAGTCTGCTGGTTTTAGCCACTCACCCACCCGTCCCGCGAAAGCATCCGGGACGCGAATGCCGCGTCCGGTAAAGGCACTCGGGGCACAAGAATCGCTTCCCGTTGATCCAACCGCTTCTGAACCGAACTGTTCTACGGTGTGCGCCACAATGCAGAAAAGGCTCGTGTCCAGAGACACCAGCCCTATTCGCTTCTGTCGCGAGGAATCGGTCCGCATCAACAACCGGAAAATCCCGGTCCCCTCAAACTCAGCTGGCGGAGGGATTTGAACCCCCGACCCTCTGATTACAAATCAGATGCTCTACCAACTGAGCTACGCCAGCCCTGCGCAAACCTGCAAAAAGTATCATAGAGGCATTCAAATTGCAAGCAGGTTCTAGGCCCACGCAAAACCGTTGCCATTATACCACTTATTCGGAATCCTTCCAGATTCCGGATGCCCTATTGTGCAGCGGGCTTGGAAAACTCCGAATCGTCCAAGTCGACGTTATGCTGCATTTGGTCCACGTGAATCGTGAATGAAGACTTCTCATCGCTCTGGTGAATTTCAAAAGGCAGCTTCACGCCGTCCACATCGCGGTAGTCGTCCAGGTCTTCCTTCATATTGCTGACGCCGTCCTCGGTATGGCGCTGGCTCTCAAAGCGACGCAGCAATCCCGACTCTGCGTCGAAATACATTTTGTCGACGCCGCCATTCGGAATCGCACCTTCCACTATGTAACACTTGTGCTCGTTGATTTCCGCCGTGCCGTCGGTCGAAAATTTCGTGTACAGCTTTTTCAGATCGAGAGGGTGATAGAAATCCGCGTCGCGCGCCGTCTCGGCAAGTTCCGCGCCGGACTGTTCGCGCAGACCGTTCTGCGGATCGTCCATCCAGCCAACTTTTCCGTCGTATCCCTGCCGAAACGCAGCGCCAGAAAGAATCACGACGAGCAGCGTCCGGTTGGGCGCCTTTTCATGCACCATCACGGTGCCCGAAAGATTCTCCGACGGAATTTCGATTCTTCCGAGCGTGGTCCGCGAATGCAGCTTCTCCCATGCCGCGCGCCCGCCCAGCACTGTCAGGTAGCGGTCGAGGATTTGATCGACGGTCGGCGATGCCGGCGCCGCGGCGGGTGATGATTGCGCGAGCGTCATGCCGCCCAGCATCAGACACATGCACGCAGCCGCAAAAAATCGCTTGAGCGATGATTTCATACTGTTATGGATGACCGGAACCTCTTGGTGAAAACGCGATTCGCGCAGGCTGTCCAAACCCACTATCTTTGACGCGCCGCAAGCAGCCTGGGTTGCCGAGCCATCGCATTTCCAGTGCGCAATCGCCAGCCGGCACATTACACTACCTTCGGACGCGAGAGATATCGAACCGTTATGCCGCTTTCCAGCACAAAACGCGCGTTGATCGCCATCGCGCTGCTCGTCTGCGCGCTTGCTGCGGGAGCCGCGTTGCTGTTTTACAGAATGCACCGCCCGCTGGCCGGATCTAGTGCGGGCGCAAGCCCCGATCTCGTCACCGAACTCCCGGCCAACGCTCCCGCCATCGCGTATATAGATGTCGCGGCGCTGCGAAAGCTGCAGAACTCGCCGCTCGCGGCGATGATGGGCCTCGCGACGCCCGGGCCGCAAGCCGATCGCGATTATGAGAATTTCGTGCACGCCACCGGCTTCGACTACTCGCGCGATCTCGACCGCGCCGCGATTGCATTTTGGCCGGCGAGCCTGACGCCAACGTCGGGCGCGCCGAACGGCGGCAACCAGAGCGTAGCCGTTGCTGACGGGCGCTTCGATCAGGCGAAAATCGACGCCTACGCGCTGCGCACCGGGAAAATTGTCCGCAGCGGATCGCAATCGCTCTACGACGTTCCGGGCGACCCGCCCATTGCGTTCGAGTTCCTTTCCCCGACGCGCATCGCCATCGCGAGCGGGAAAGATGCCGCGCAGCTTCTCGACACGTCGAGCACGGCCGCGCCCGACGCCGCGATGCAGGCGCGCATCCGTCGCGTTGCCGGCGCGCCGATTTTCGCCGTCGCCCGCACGGACAATCTGCCGCCCAGCTTTTACGACGGACTTCGCAGCGCGCCGCAGTTCGCGGCTCTGGCGCGCAACGTCCACGGCCTCACGCTCGCCGGCCAGCCCGAAGGCGATCTGATCCACATGACGCTCGACGCCGAGTGCGATTCGATGACGAATGCCGTCGAGCTTTCGACCGTCATCGACGGGCTTCGCATGCTCGGCTCGATGGCGCTGGCCGATCCAAAAACGCGCGGCCAGATGTCGAAGGAACAGTTCGTGTTTGTGAACGCTCTCCTCACACAAGCCAAGGTCACCCATCAAGACAAATGGGTGCGCCTCCAGCTCGACATCACGCCTGCCATGCTCGGCGCCGGCAGTTCGGGCAACGCCGACCCGCGCTGATTGGCTCATTGCCGTCCGCGCTCGGGCTCCGGCCGCCGTGCGGCCCCCGGTTTGATTGTCGGCCCGCGCGTACCTCGATCCTTTGTTTTGTGTAAGTTACGTCCGTTTCTGTCCGACAGCCATTGTCGGGCAGAAATCGCCGTGCGGATGCGGAATTGCCGCCAAGCTTGGGGCCTGCGAACTGCGCGCCGACTTCGCACTGTTGCCTCATCGCGTCCAGTTTAGAGGACTCGGCTTGCAGCGCAAGCATGCGCCCCTGTGGACTTTTCGGGAGACTCGATCGGATTCTCTCCACCCACGAACCGATGAATTGGCACTGAAGCCAACCAACATATGGTTTGAGGACGCGGTCTGACTTTGCCACGCTCAAATCACTCTTTCGCGGCAGGGTGTTTTCATAGGCTTGGGGTGACGCCTTCGCACGGGTTTCGCCACGATTGGTTGTGACGATCGGGGGAGGATGTAATCTACGTCAATGGGGACGCCCGTGAAGAGATTGAAATTCGCTCTGTCCGTTCCCGGCGACACCATGTACCTGCGCGCGCAAACGGCTGCGGCTCAGGCCACTGCAGATCGTCTTGGAGTGGAATTAGAAGTCGTGAGCGCGCAGATGGACGCGGTGGCTCAAGGCCAGCATTTGGTAAATTTGGTGCATTCGCGAACCTCGCGGCCGGCTGGAATCCTCGTCGAGCCGGTGAGCGCCGCCGGATTGCCGCGCGTAGCGGAGGCAGCGGTTGCAGCGGGAATCGGCTGGGTCGTCAGCAATGCGCACGTGGACTACATTGGGGCGCTTCGCAAAAACTCCAAAGTTCCGGTCTTTCAAATCTCACAAGACCACGTGGAAGTGGGCCGGATTCAGGGGAGGCAGATCGGTGCGATATTGCCAAATGGCGGTTCGGTTCTGTATCTTCGCGGGCCGCAGATGAGTTGGTGGGCCACAAAGAGATTCGAGGGTATGGAAAGCGCGAAACCCAAGTGCGTCAATGTGAGGAGCCTGAAAATACTAGCATCAACCACGGAAGGCGCTTACAACGCGGTGTGTTCCTGGATGGATCTGACTAGGCAACGTCCCGAGGGCACTCAATTGATCGTGTCGCAAAACGCCGACTTCATTACCGGAGCCAGAAAAGCGTTCGAGGTAACTGCCTCTGGACCTGAGCGAGCGAAATGGCTGGCCCTACCGAGCGCGGGCGTGGGAGTTGCGGAGAGAAGCAAACCACTAGTGGATCAAGGCGCGTTGTGTGCCGCAGTGGTGACTTCTTTGACGATGGACAGAGCGCTGGAAATGCTGGCGCGGGCGATGACAGACGGTTCGCAGCCGCCGGAACACACATTCGTGGAAGCATACTCATATCCGAGCGTTGAAGAACTCGCAAGGAAGTGGAAGGCAGTTTAGTAAGGATTTCCGGCACCCGGCGCCACCGCCGCATTCTTCGCGCGATCTCTCAGCCGTCGCCGATGCACTCGTCCCAGAGGTGCGGATTCTTCCGCTTGAAATTGCCCATCATCTCGATGCATTCGGGCGAGGCCAGATCGAGGATGTCGAATCCCTTTTCACGCAGCCAGGCAACGCCACCCTGCGCATTGACGCTATCACCGACGATCACCTGTTTGAAGCGGAACTGGTAGATCAATCCTGTGCAGTACCAGCACGGAGCGAGCGTGGTCACCAGGATCAGGTCGCGGAAGTTGGTCTGGCGGCCCGCAGCGCGAAAGGCGTCGGTCTCGCCGTGCATCGACGGGTCGCCATTCTGAACCAGGCGGTTGCGGCCGGCGCTCACCAGAGTGCCATCTGAGCGGAAGATCGCTCCGCCGACCGGGATGCCTCCCTCGGCAAGTCCAATGCGAGCTTGTTCGATCGCAACGGCCAACATGCCGTTCGCGTCGAGTGCAGGCTTCATGCGCAAAGTGTAGCACCGCCAAAACGGTTGACTCAACGGCGATGCCCAAGCAGACTAAATGCTCCACGCAGAAATCGAACTCGGATTCGCGAGAGGGTCTGCACGTGCCGCAGGAGACCACACCACACTTGCATCCGGCCGAAGCCGAAACCAGCGCCGAAGCCAGCCAACCTCACTATGGATTGCGGCGGCACGTGCTGGGGCCGCTCGAAACGCTGGCACAATCAGTCTCGACCATGGCCCCGACGTGCTCGCCTGCGCTCACGGTGCCGCTGGTCTTTGCCACGGCGGGGAATGGAACGTGGCTGGCGTATCTGATGGCGACGGTCTGCACGCTGCTGGTGGCGCTGTGTATTGCGCGCTTCGCGCGTGAGTCAGCTTCACCGGGATCGCTTTACATTTACACCACGACTTCGCTGCCGCCGGTGCTCGGCAGCGTGGCGGCGTGGGCCCTCCTGCTGGCGTATGTGGCCACGGGCGCGTCGGTGGTAGGGGGATTCGTCCACTATGCGAACGTCGTACTGGGTGAATTCTTCGGCGTCTCCGCGCCCGCCGTTCCTCTGGCGATTCTCGCCGTGTTCGTGTCCGTCTGGATCGCATACCGCGACGTCAAAGTCTCCGCTCGGCTCATGGTTTACGGCGAGCTGGCCTCCGTGCTGCTGATCAGCGCGTTGTTCGCCGTCCTGCTATGGCGGCGCGGCCTGCACATCGATCCGGCGCAGTTCACCCTGCGCGGCGTGCACTTCTCGGGAGTGCGGCTGGGGCTGGTGCTGGCCATGTTCAGCTTCGTCGGTTTCGAGAGCGCCACCACGCTGGGCGAGGAAGCAAAGCATCCGCTGCGCAACATTCCCCGCGCCGTGATTCAGAGCGCGATGCTCTCGGGACTGTTCTTCATCGCCGCGTCGTACACCGAAGTGCTCGGCTTTCCGGCGGCCGCTGGGTCGCTCGACCAGAGCGCCGCGCCGATGAGCGTGCTCTCGACCGCGGCCGGCATCCCTCGGCTCGGCCCGCTGATCGACATCTGCGCCATGGTCAGCATGTTCGCCTGCACGCTGGCGTGCGTCACCGCCGCGGCGCGCGTTCTGCTGCTGATGGCCCACCACGGACTCGCGCATCGCGGGCTGAGTAAAACACACCATCGCAACGAGACGCCGCACACCGCCGTGCTGGCTACCGGCGCCGCCACTATGATCCTGCCGGTGGCGTTAGTTGTGGCGAAGATTGGCGGCGAAACCATCTACGACTGGATGGGGTCGCTCGCCACGTACGGATTCATCACCGTCTATGCGCTGGTGGCCGTGGCGCTGCCATGGCACCTGCGGCGATCGCGGAGCCTGACGTACGGCACGGTGCTGCTCGCGGCGCTGACTGTGGCGGCGATGGCGATGGTGCTTGGTGGGACGCTCTACCCGGTTCCGGAACCGCCCAAGAACTGGCTGCCCTATCTCTTTTTGCTGTATCTCGCGGCCGCGATTGGCTGGCATGCGTGGCAGGGCAGGGGAACCGAAGCGGCGCTTGAGAGCAACGAAACTATCGGTAGCGAATGACAGCAAAGATTGGACCCGCCGCTACAGAGGCAAGGCCAAAAGCTTAAGGTAGTGCGAAAGCGATGACGGAATCGCCGGGGGCGTCGTTGAAGTAGCCATTCACAGCGACGATGCCGGGCCCGCCGAACGCTTCGACGACGACGTACTGCTTGCGGTCGCGGCCCTTGTAGGTGACCGGAATCGTGTGGGCGCTCGCGTCGATTTTTTCGGTCCACAATTCCTTGCCGGTTCGGGCGTCGAAGGCGCGGAAGCGACCGTCGTTCGTCGCGCCGATGAAGATCAAGCCGCCCGCTGTAACGATCATCGTGCCGGTGTTCGGCGCCCCAGTGTGAGGAAATCCTTTCGCGGCGAGCGCGTCCACCGTGCCGAACGGCTCGCGCCACACGATGTCTCCGGTCTTCGCGTTGACCGCAAAAATTTCCGCCCACGGCGGATTGATGCATGGCCAGCCCGTCTTCGGGTCCCAGTAGCGCGAGTTGTAGCGCGAACCGCCGCCGGGATAGACCTTATCGTACGGCCCGCCTGAAGGAATGTCCTTCTCCTGCTTGACCAACCGGCCGACCTGCGCCGTATTGAAAACCGTGGTGCCGAAAATGTATTCGAGCTTGGGGTCGAACGCTACGCCACCCCAGTTGCCCGAACCCTCGCGGCCCGGCGAAATCACCGCCATTTTGTTCGGGTCGTCGCCGTAGGGCGTGAACGGCCCGTTGTTGTAGAAATTATTCTTCTCCCAGAGATCCTTGCAAAACGCGGCGTGCTCGGGCGTGAGATTGTAGATGTCGTCCTTGGTGAGGCTCATGGGAGCGAGTGGCGGAGGCTTCAGCGGAAAGGGCTGCGTTGGCGAAGTGGCTTCGCCGGGAACATTCGACTGCGCGACCGGGCGCTCCTCCATGCCGAAAAGCGGCTTGCCGTTGGTGCGATCGAAGAGAAAGAGCGAGCCCTGCTTGCTGAATTCGGCGACGCCAGGAATCGTCTTGCCGTTGCGCTTGACGTCGAACAGCGTCGGCGCGCCCGGTACATCGTAATCCCAGAGATCGTGGTGCACGAGCTGCTGATACCAGATGAGCTTGCCGGTGTTGGCGTCGAGCGCGACGAGGCTGTCGCTGAATAGTCCGTTGCCGAGGCGATGGCCGCCGTAATATTCCGTTCCTCCGCTCGGAGCGATCGGCACGAAGACGAGGCCGCGCTCCGCGTCGAGCGTGAGGAAGCTCCAGACGTCTGTGCCGAACTTCGCGTCCCAACTATCGCCGATCCAGGTTTCGTGTCCGGGCTCGCCGGGCTGCGCCCGGGTGTAAAACGTCCAGACGAGCTTGCCGGTGTGGGCGTCCCACGCGCGCACCATCTGCACTCTGTTTTCACCCGTGATGATCAGATCGCGATAGATCACGGGCGAGGCGGAAGGGCTGACGCCGGAAACGAAACCTCCGTCACCGAATCCATCGGCGGGCTTGCCGGTTTTCGCGTCGAGCGCGAGCATCTGGTTTCCGGTAACGCCGAGGATGACGCGCGGAGGCGTCCGCTTGTCGCCGGGCCAGTACGCCACCCCGCGGCGCTGTGTCCCTTTCGTTTCGAATTTCCAGATCTGCTGTCCGGTGACGGGATCGAGCGCGTACACGTTCTTGCCCGCGTCGAAATACATCACGCCGTCGATGACCAGCGGCGCGCCCTCGGAATTGACGTCGCCCGCGCCGTCGCCGGTGTGAAACGTCCACGCGCGATGCAGCTTCGTCACGTTGTGCACGTTGATCTGCTTGAGCGGGGAGTAGCGCTGCGCGCCGGGATCGCGCCCGGCGACGGGCCAATTGCCTTGCGATTGCGCGCGAAGCAACGACGGGAAGAAAGCGAGTACCAGCAGAACGAGGCAGGCGAGAAAAAACTTAGGCGCGCCGATCAAGCGCGCCCCAGGAAATTGAGACGATGTTTGCAAGGAGAATTGGCGTTAGTGCGATGCCGCAAGCAACGGCGTGATGTCGCGTTCCATGTCATCGAGAGTGAGCGCCTTCTCGTAGAAATGCACCTCTTTGCCGTCGCGATCGAAAATCATGGTCATCGGGAGGGCTTCGCTTGCGGCCCAGCGCGCATCGACGTCCTTGTAATACTGGTCGTCGGTCGACGACGCAATGTACACCGGGAACGGCGGCTTCAAATCCGTCAGATACTTGGACAACTCCGTGGTCTCCGCCGAATCGGTGCGATCGTTCATCGAGACTTCGACGACCTGTAGCGAGTCTGTGTACTTAGTCTGCAGCTTCATGATGTCCGGGAACTCGGTGTGGCAGGGCACGCAATAGGTGGCCATAAAGTTGAGGAAGACGACCTTGCCCTTGTTCGCGGCGATCAGAGCCTTAATGTCCTTCGGCTCAACACTCTTTAGCTGGGGGGCAGACGAGGATTGCGCGCGGACGCCGCGCCCGGCGAAAGCAAGAATGCACAGCGCGCCGAGCGCGAGGCAAGCGAGCTTCGTGGAAGCGCGTGACCTCACTGGCCGTTCCCGGGCGCGGCCGGCGCTGACGCGAGCATTTTCACGGTCGCGTCCTGAACCTGGTTGAACGTAGAGCCGGTGATGTTCACGAAATTCGCGATGACCTGGCGATTATCGTTGACGAGGATTGTGTTGTCCGCCGCGGGCGACAGCTTGTAAAGGCGCATGCCCAGATCCTGCGGGCCCTTGGCGAAGTAGACGAGCGGAATCTGGATGCCCTTGTCCGCCGCAAGCTTCTCGAGCCATTCCTTCGTGTCGGCGCCTTCGGTCATCACGACGAAACCTTTCAGATTCTTTTGCGATTTCACGAGCGCGTCGAGCTTGACGATCAAGTCCGCCGCCTGATCGCTCGGCTTCTGGAAGAAGCCGATCACGGTCGGCGCGGGACCGTATTCGCAGACGTAGCAGGTGTCCTGGCCCTTGTACTTGCCGGTGACGTCAATGACGCGGAGAGACGGCGTGACCGCACCCACCTGACGGCCGGACGTGATCGGTCCGCTCTTGGCAGGCGTAGCAGTCGCAGCAGGCGCCACAGCCGGGGCAGCAGCCGCAGGGGCCTCGCTTGTCGCCTCGGTGCTACCGTTTGCAGCAGCCGCTTCCGCCATCTTCACGGCGTTGGCGGCATCCGTTCCCTCAACGGGATACTTGAGCGCAACCCACTTGTACCAGCCGCCCTCGAGAATCTTGGTATTGAGGTAGCCGAACTCGGCGAGCTTCTTGTACATGTCGATCGAATCTTCGTCGTGGTTGCAGGGGCAGTAGAAAATCAGCGTTTTGTTACGCGGAAGGCTGATCGGCGGCTTCACCTGTGGAACCCAGGGGTAATTGATCGCGCCCGGAATATGGCCGTCGGCGTAGGCCTCTTCAGGCTGCGTATCCACCAGCACGAAGCTGGTGTCCTTATCCTGCATCATTTTGAGCACGTCGGCCGGTTTGATAAAAGTCGGCGGCGGAGCGGTCGCGGTCGGATCGTCGAACGCGGTTTGCCCGGCGTCATCCTGCGCGGCAGCCAGACGGGGCAAACAGAGAAACACTGCGAGAGCCAAGCTCGCAATCGAAAACCACTTAGCGATGTTCTTCATACGGACCTCCCAGAATCCTATCGCCGGCAGCGCCATCCTCTTCTAGAGCCGCCAACAAACCTTTATGCTGCCATTACTTCGCGATGTTACTCAGCGCCTCCGAAGGTGTCAAGGCTGTGTACTTGTGGACCATAAACCGCTCGGCGACAGCGCCTTCCGCACAAGCCGCTACACCCATCAGCCTTCTAAACCTTAGACGTGGGGTCGCGAGGCAGGTTTCAGAAAAGTGTCGCGCCGAGGCGAGAGGACGGCGCGGTTTGAATGAGTTTCAGCGGCCAGATGTTTCCGCGTGAGGCAGGGCGAATCCGTACACGACGCCATCCACGGGAAACACAACGTACTGGCGTCCATCGAGTTCGTACGTCATCGGCCCGGTGCCGAAGGAGCCGCCGGGATACATGTGCCACAGGGCTTTTCCAGTGGAGGCGTCGAGCGCAACCAGGTTGCCGGACATGTCCGCGGTGAAAACGAGATGGCCGGCGGTGGAGAGGATGCCGGACTGACCGCCGCGGCCTTCGGTGTCAGCGGTCCAGCGAATTTTGCCGGTCTGCACGTCGATGGCTTTAAGCATCGATTTCGACCCAAGGAAGAAATCGCGGCCGGCCCAGCCTTCGGCGGATTTTCCAGGCATCGTGAGATAGAAGACGCCCATCGTTTCGCGCGAGTTGACGTAGAAGAGGCCGGTTTCGGGATCGTAGCTGGGCGCCTGCCAATTGGTGCCGACGCCCCCGGTGACGAGGACGCCGTCAGGCTTCGGCTCTTTGTCGGGGTTCGGGATGGGCTGGCCGCGGTCGTCATAACCCTTCACCCAGTTCGCGGGGACGAAGGCCTCGGAGATGAGCGCTTTTCCGTTGGTGCGGTCGAGGACGAAGAAGAGACCGTTCTTGTTGGCTTGCGCGAGCATCTTGCGTGGCTGGCCCTTGAACGTTCCGTCGAAAAGGACGGGCGTCATCACCGTGTCCCAATCGTGGCTGTCGTGCGGCGAGGACTGGAAATACCAGACGAGTTTCCCCGTGTCCGGATTGAGCGCGACGATCGAGCAGGTGTAGAGATTCGCGCCGGGGCGCGTGTCGCCATTTTCCACCGGATGCGGATTGCCCGTGCCCCAATAGAGCAAATTGAGTTCGGGATCGTAGGTGCCGGTGATCCAGGTCATGCCGCCGCCGCGCGTAACAACGTTGGTATCGTGCGGCCAGCTGTTCCACGCCACGGTGTCGTCCGGCTTGGGCATGGCGTCCCAGCGCCACTCGATCTTGCCGGTCATCGGATCGACAGAGAGGAGAAAACCCGGCAGGTCGGCCGTGTCGCCCGAAGTCCCGACGATAATATGGTCTCGAATCACCAGCGGCGCTACGCCGCCGAAGGCCTTCAACGCGGGATCGTCGACCTGAATCTGCCAGAGCATTTTCCCGTCTTTGGCGTCGAGGCAAAGGAGCTGCGCGTCCGGCGTGGTGAGGTACAGGCGGTCGTGCCACATGGCGAAGCCTTTGTTGCTGCCGCTGACAGCCATGCCGGGGCGCGCGAAATGCCAGACCTGGCGCCCGGTGCGCGCGTCGACGGCCCAGGCCTGATTCCCGCCGGAAATATAGAGGATGCCGTTCACTTCGAGTGGCATCGATTGAAGGCCGGTGGCGTGCGACTGAAATGCCCAGGCGAGAGAGAGCGAGCTGACGTTTTCCTTATTGATCTGCGTGAGTCGGCTGTAGCGGCGGCCGGTGTAATCGCCGTTGAAGGTGGGCCAGGTGTCCGTCGAGGGCTTCAACATTTTCCCGGGATCGAGGGCCTGGGCGCGCGAGATTGACGGCGCCAGCAAAATCAGAAACAAAATGAGGGCCGAGCGCTTCTTCACTTCAAAGTCTCCAGATACGTGAAGATATTGTGCATGTCTTCGCTGGTGTATTTGTCGAGCAGCGCGGCGTGCGCGGCGAGCGGATCGTGGACTTCGAGTTTCACGGCGCTCCGCGGCCAAGAATGATACCACCCGTCCTTGCCATTGATCGCCACGTTGAAGCCATCATTCAACAGGAGCGTTCCTTCGAACTTCTCGCCGGAAGGCAGCGTCACGATCGCAGTCGAAGGCGTGCCGGAAGGATAGAGGAAGCGGACCTCGAGATCGGGCGGCGTATATTTTTTCGCGATGCCGGCCAGGTCGCCCGTGGGCGAATGGCAGCCGGAGCATCCTCCCGCGCCGTTGAAATAGGCCTTGCCTGCTTCGACGGTTCCGGTGGCGAGGCGCTCGGCCGGAATGTCATTGGGGTACGGACCAAAGCGCGTGTGTAGGTCGAAAAGCGCGATCTGGGCGTTCAAAAATGCGACGAGGTCGGAAATTTGCGAATCGGTGAACGGAAACGGCGGCATGCCTTTATCCGCGCGGCCGCCGGTGACGACGGGGCCGATCAGGTCGCCATTCTTGTCGTGGCGCACGAGCGACGAGCGGATGAGGTCGGGGCCGCGCCCGCCGGTGGCGTCTTCTGCGTGGCAGGCCGCGCAATTCTGCTTGAACGCGGCGCGCCCGCGGTCGGCCGCCGCAGCTTGTGCAGCCGCCTGCGCGGCGTTGCCTGCTCCCGGGCCGCCGGGTCTGGCCGCACCCGCGGGTGGCGCCGCTTCCTGAGCCGAAAGCGCAAACGCAACAGCAAGGATTGCACAAGCAATGAGCGCGGATTTCTTCACGTGAATCCCCCCAATCGGCGCACACACACTAAACCGCATAGACGCACAGCGTCAACGCCCGGTTTCTCTGAATTGCGAACCGCGGTTAGCGTCCTGCCTTCGTGAGCGTCGCACCCGTGACCTTTTTCGTCTGGTGCGCCCAGTTCGGCCCTGGATAGCTGAACAGCAGATCGTATCCGGGCGAGCCGCCCGCCACGAAAATGTGGAAGTCGTCCGGACTCTGGACGATCGGCACACGTCCGCCGGGCTTCAGGTTGTCTTTGAACATCTGCGCGTGCTCGGGGCTGATGCGGCCGTCCGCGATCGCCTCCTGTGTGAGCTTGACGGTCGCCGGACTGAGCTTCTCGAACGGCAGGCGCGACTTTTCGAACATATACGCCTGCAAACTCTTTCGAGTGTACCCGGCGCTCGCCAAATCGACGGCGCAGTCCGGAATCAGCACGATGACGAACGTTTGCGAGTGGAACCACCCGAATCCGCCGCCTCCGCTGATCCGCGCAATCATCTGGTCGATTACTCCCTGCCCCGTCCACGGCGCAACTGCTCCGCCGCCGAGCACGACAGGATTCCCAGACGTGGCCACTGTGACCGTGCTGTCCTCGGGTTTGTAGCCGAGGCTCACCGCGTAAGGCTCCCACGGACTCTTTTCGTTGTCCTCGGCAAACGTAAAGAACGTGTACGCCTCGAGCCGGCCCGTGAGCGCCATATCATTCACCTGCGGCCACGTCTGACCGATGTTCAGGAGCGACATCCGCAGTGCGCGACCAACCGTGCTATTCGCGCGGAAGCCGTGGCCCAGCATGCCGATGCCTGAATTGAATCCGAGTTCCTTGCCGAGCGGACCGCTCACGATCACAAGCGGAGTGAACGATCCCGTGGAAGCCTGCACGTGCGTGAGATCGTAGTGCTTGTCAATAAAGCCGTCCATGGCGGCAAGAATCACAGGAAAATATTCCGGCTTGGCTCCCGCCATCACGGAATTCACGGCGATTTTTTCAATCGTCGCGGTTCCCTGCTTTGGAGCCACTTGCCCGATGACCTCCTGTGGAGAGCGCGTCGTCGCGGCCAGCATTGCCTTCACGAGCTTCGGTGTCGGCGGAACGATCGGCAGGCCGTCAGCCCAGTGGCTATCGAGGAACAGGTCGTTCACCTTCTGATATGCGTCCTGATAGTCCTTGCCGGTTACCTTGATGTTGGCGCTTTCGAGTTGCTTCTGCACTTGCGAAGGATGGGCTTCCTCGGCCGTGAGCGGACGCACCAAATCATCGACGATGGCGGCGAACGCCGCTGTTGCGATGGGCTTCAGTTCGTCCTGGCTCGCGCGCGAGCGATAATAGGTGTCGGCGGGCAGGGCCACCATGCGGAGCGACGGCATCCCGCGATCTTTCACCGCGGACTTCGCGTCGTCTAGAAATTCGCTTGTCGTGAGATAAACACCGGGCATTGCTGCTTTTTCGATTTCGATTGAGTCGTGGGAACCCCACCACGTGCAGCTCCCTCAATCACCGACGCCGAAAATGAAGAGATCGCCCTGCTGCGCAACTGTGGGATACCACTTGGGCATGTCCGTGATGGTCTGCGCCGCCGGCTTCGGATACATCACGATCGTGGCCGTCGGATACTTCTGCTTCAGCATCGCCGCCAGCACATCCAGAAAATTGTTGGCGCCGAATTTGCCGTTATCGACCAGCACGATTTTTTTGCCGGCCAGATCGGGTACGCGCGGATTGATGCCGATCGTCGGTGGCGGAGGAATTTCGCCCCGCGGATTCATCACCTCGAGCGTCACCTGAGCGCACGCCGCGCCCGCCGAACACAGTGCCGCGATCAGCAGCGCCGCGCCCAGCAGCCAGTTCATTCGCTTCTTCATCGTTTCACCTCACCTACTGCAACGACGACTCACGATAGACACGCGGGAACCGAATGTCAATTCGTCCGCCTGCGTGCCGTTCGCTTGGTTCCTTCATTGCTTCGTGTCGGACCAGCCGGACGTGGCGCCGTAGGGCAGCGTGACCATCACCGCTACGACATCGTGAAGTTTGCCGTTCTCGACCTTGAATAGCTCTGCCACCTCTTCGCTGAACGGCCTCGTCGCCGCGGCGGATTCATCCATCTTCCCCACTCCGGGAACCTCGACCGACTTGATCGTGCCCGGCGTATTGAACATGAACACGCCCAGCACCAATCCCTTTTGCTCGTCCACGGTGACGTACCGCCGGGGCCGAATCGGCGTGATGTACTCGAAGATGTGCGTATCCAACTGCTTCTCGCAGTCGAGCTGCCCGAGCTTCGATCCCGCGAAATTCGACGGGCAGGTCTGCGTCCCGTTCTCAATTCGCGTCACGTCCTTGTCGAAATTGGCGATCTTGCCGCTGCTCTTCTCGATCGCTTCGAAATAGAGGTCCGCCGCGTCGGTTAATTGCTGCCGCGTCGGATGATCCGACGGATCGAGATCCGCGAGGAGCGCCGGCTTCGGTTCCGTCAGATTTTCTGGACGCGTAAACCCGCCGCGGGTTTCCTGTCGCGTGAGGATCACTTCCATCTCGCTGATCTTTTTGTCCACCACCTTTACCCTTGCCACAACGATCCCGCCCATGCCCCCTTCATCCGTAGTGCCGACGAAACTGACTTGCCCGGCCTTCGGATCGTCCATAAAAAGCTGGTAGCTTCCGAAGCCGTCGAGCGTGCCCCACAGCCCGTCCCCTATCTTCAGCTCCTGGCCGTTCTCCGTATAGCGCGCGTTTGGCGCAAGCGGCAAGCGTGACGGATCGTGCTCGAGCAGCGCCGCACGGAATCTGTTCATAAAACCGTTCAGGCATTTGCGGTCGCAGTCTCCACTGCCTGCCGCGGGTGGCGGCGTTGGCGGCGTCACAGCCCATGACGCACGAGCCGTCGCACTGCCCGGTCCCCATCCCGGCTTCAACCCGTACTGCGCCTGCGTCGGCACGCCTTGAATGAACCGGATTTTGCCCTTCTCGATCTTGAACACGACGCCGATTTCCCACGTGAATGGATGCCGGAGCGATTCCGGCCACACGCTGCCGTCATTCAGCGTGAGCGTTTTCACCGTGCCGTTATGATCGAAGAAAACGAAGGCGAAAACGAGCCCGCGCTCGCGGTCCACAACCATGAATCGCCGATCGCGAATCCGCGTGACGAATTTGAAGAAACCCGTCTTGAACTGCGCTTCGCAACCCATGCTGAAAATCGGATAGCTGTACGGCCGTGGCGCATCGAGCGCCGGATTGTTCGTCGTCTGCGTGCCGCCCTCGATTCGGTTGCAATCCGCCGTGAACGGATAGACGCCTTTGCCGTCACCCCTTTCGAGGCCGGAGAAATACATGTTCGATATCTTGACGAGCTCCGCGGGCGTCTCGCGCTCCGCCGCCGGAATTTCCTGGGTGAGAACGGGATCCGGCGTGCCGATCTTGTCGAGAGCCGTCGCGCCCGGGATGTCCCTGTTCACGATCGTTTCGATTTCCGTGATCTTCTGGTCCTGCACCTTCAAGCGAAGTACGAGGATCGCGGGCCGATCCCATTCCTTCACCACGCCTATAAATCCGACTTGGCCGGCGGCGGGATCGTCCGTGTACAGCCGGAACGTGCCGAGGCCGTTCGCGGTGCCCCACAATCCCTCGCCAAGCCTCAGCAGCGTTCCGTTTTCCGTGAAACGCACCGTGCTCGCCGCCGGCAGGCGCGATGCGTCGCGCGCGACCAGCGCCGTCAAATACTGATCGACGAAACCGTCCAGGCACGCGCGGTCGCACTTAGGCGCAGCGGCGCTCTGAACCTGATTACCCGCCGCAGCGGCCCCGCTCGGCAGAACCGCGATCGCGCCGGCCAAGGCGAGCGCCATCGCAGCTAGAATTGAAAATCGCAGCAATCTTGTTTGCATTGTTTTCCCCGTCACGCATGACGTCGATGAATACGAATCAAGAAGAAGCGGTTTCCTGTGGTGCGCAATGCCGGACGATTCCCGGCTACGGCAACCCGAACACAAAATACGTCGTGCCCGCCGTCACGAACACATACTGCTTGCCATCGACCGCATACGTCACCGGATTCGACCGCAGCGAAGATCCCAGATAAATTTCCCAGAGCGGTTTTCCGGATTCGGCGTCGAGCGCAAAGAAATTGCCCTCATCGGTCCCGGAAAAAACCAGCCCGCCCGCAGTCGCGAGCGTGCCCACCCAGGACGGCGAGTGCAGCCGGAACTCCCACTTCATTTTCCCGGTGGTCGCTTCGAGCGCACGGATCGCCCCGTAGGCATCGTCGCCGCTCAAGGCGCGTTCGCCTCCCGCACCCATCGGAAATTTCCCCATCTCCCACTTGGTGGAGGTTCCTTTGACGAAGTAGGAGCCCATTTCGCGCGTGTCCACATAGAAGAGCTTCGTCAGTGGGCTATAGGAATTGCTGGTCCAATTGATTGCTCCAGTGATACTTGGGAATACCAAGTTTCCTTCGGGGCTTGGACCCGTGTCGGGCAGCACGATCGGCTGGCCTTTCGCGTCGAGTCCCTTCGCCCAGGTCTGCTTTGCATACGGCATGCCCGTGATGAACTCGCCCGACTCCCGGTCGAGCACGTAATAAAATGCGTTGCGGTTCGCGAAGCCCACCAGCTTCCGCGGCTTGCCATTGATGACGTCGTCAAAAAGCACCGGTGGCTCCGACGCGTCCCAATCGTGCGTCTCGTGCGGCGAAAACTGAAAATACCATTTCACTTTTCCTGCGTCGGGATCAATGGCCAGCAGTGCGCAAGTATAGAGGTTTGCACCCGGGCGCTCGTCGCCATTCCAATCCGGAGCGGGATTCCCGGTGCCCCAATACACGAGGTTCAACTTGGGGTCGTAGGCGGCGGCATTCCATGTGGTGCCGCCGGCCGGGACGGAATTGCCCCACGTTTCTGAGCCGGGCTCGCCCTGTAAAGGAACGGTCCAGATGCGCCAGAGGCGCTTGCCGGTTTTCGCATCGTAGCAATCGAGCAGGCCGCGGACGGCGGCTTCGCTGCCGCCGGTGCCGATCATCACTTTGCCGTCGATCGCAAGCGGCGGCCCGGTGATGGCGTAGCCTAATTTATTGTCCGCGACGACCGTGTTCCAGAGCACCGCGCCAGATTTCGCATCGAGCGCCACGAGATGTGCGTCGAGCGTCGCGACGTACACGCGATTGTCCATCACAGCAACGCCGCGATTCGTTTGGAAAAGTCCGATTGCGACGACGTTGTGCATAACCGGTGACCAAGTCCACAGCTTCGCGCCGTTGTGCGCGTCGAGAGCCGTCACCGTGCTCGGCGGCTCGGTGACGTACATAATCCCATCGACGATGATCGGCGAAGTTTCCACGTTTCCCGCTGGTCGGCTCGGCTGATATGCCCATGCGAGTTTCAGACCGCCGACGTTTTGCGGTGTGAGTTGCTTGAGGCCCGAGAAGCGCTGGTCGTAGTAGTTGCCGCCATAGGTGAGCCAGTTCGCCGGCTCGCTATCGGATTTCACGATGCGCTCGTACGGCACCGGAGTTTGAGCGAGCGAAATCGCCGGAACGACTAGCGAAAGTAGAATCAAAGCGTATCGGATGGCCCTCATGGCGTTGGCGTGCCTTTCAAGCTGGCAAGATATGCGACCAGATCATCGAGCTGCGTGTCCGAAAGCGTGCCCTTGAAACTCGGCATCACGCTGCGCCCGGGCAATTTTTCTAGCTTTTGCAGGTCGAGCTTCTTGAAGCCGTGGAATTTGCCCGCCGCGTCCTTGATCTCGATGGTGAAGGAATCCTCGTATACGCGTGTGCCTTCAAAGGAGTGTCCGTCTTTGGTGACGACATGGACGAAGAGAAATTGCGTGAAACGCCCGCGCTCCATCGCACCGGCTTCTTTCGGCAGGATCGCGCCGGGAGTCAGTAATGTGGCGCGCAGGTAACTCGGGCCGCGCATCGAACCAACGCGTGTCAGCTCAGGACCGACGCCGCCGCCACTGCCATCAACGATGTGGCAACCGGTGCATCCGCTGGATTCGTAAACGGCTTTCCCTTTTCCTGGATCGCCCTTGGCAACCTCGGCATCCGCTGTGCGCCCCAACGTTCGCAAATAGCCTACGACCTGCCCCGTCTCATCCACGCTCAGCGATCCGAATCCGTTCATCCCCGTGCCTGGGATTCCGCCGCGAATAATATTGCCAACCGCTTCGTCACCCAGTCTCTCTGCCACTCCCTGGAGGCTCGGACCATCACTGCCGCCCCCATCCAGCCCGTGGCATTTCGAACAAGTCGCTTCGTAGAGCACTTTGCCGGCGGCGATGTCTGCGGGAGAGGTTTTTGCGACGACGGGCGTCGGATCGCGTGGGACTTGCGCCTCAAGCGTGATCCGGCCAAGGCCCGGCAATGCCAGCATCACTGCAGCCACGCACAGTGGCCGGATCGCGCTCATTCGCATTCCCCCCGTACGATCTACCCTTTATTCGGAGCGGATTATTACACCGAAATATTTGCTGTCAAGCTTTCCAGTGCACAGGTAACGATTCAGTTTCCGATTGCGCGACTTATCGGGCGCAATCGATAGAGCTGAAGCTCAGTGGTCATCCGGAGGCGCTCTGCCCTCGGATGTGGTTTAGGCTTTATGTTCGATCATCAGAAGATTTGCGGGGAAGTCGGCGTTGATCTTTAGGGACTCTTGGGTCCTGGCTCTGGGTTCTTGGGTGCTGGGCGCAAACGTGAGACGCAAACTCCTTGGCGCGCTGGCGTTCGAAGTTCTCCTTCATCTCGTCCAGAGAGGTACCACGCGGCGGCCCCGAAGGGTTGAATGCCCATGCGCATTCAGAGCACACCCAACCCTCGCTGTGCACGGATCTGACCCAAATCATTTTCCTCATGGGCGCCCTTCGGACGTAGAACTTCCCTCTCGCTTCAGAGGTCCCGCTACGGCAGGGCGTTCCAGCCCCGGGACTGCAGACAGCAATTTCTCCTGCATTCTGGCGAGCGCCGCTGCCTGCTGGAGAACTGCTTCGACCACTTCAATTGGAACTTGCTCGAAATGTGTTTGCTTGTTTCGCATCGCAGCCGCTCCCTTGGCTGCACGTACGGTAACAATCTGCGAGTTATACGGGGAGAATCTTCAATAATTCTGCTGATTAACGTAGGTTTCCTTAAGGGAAGGTGAGTGGCGTTAACGCAACCGAGTCAGTTTCCGTTCGATGGCACCCGCTTAAGAGGGTAGGTGTATGTCTTCATATTTCTGCTGTACGTGGTACTACGTCTATGATACTAATACGCTGCGTTAGTTATACGTTTGCGGTGGGGGAGGAGCACATTGAAAACGAACCGGGTCGCATCCCACTTCAGGACGTTGGACTTGGGGGAGGTTCCTCGTTCACGAAACGGCAAACACAAGCTGATTGTGTCCCTGATTCTTCGCGATCTCGACCAGCTCAGGGACGGCGCCGCCCTCAGGGTGCCTTTGGACGAACTGGGAGACACCAAGGAAAACGTCCGTTCCGCGTTGAACCGCGCCGCGCGAAACGCCAAGCGGAATGTCGCGACAGCCACGGATAAGAACTTCTTGTACGTTTGGAACTCAGAGAAAGCCTGATAATCGCGTTTACCGGGAGTTGGCCTGCGTCCGCCGCTCCTCTAATTCCATTGAACTGCTTCACTAAGGAGCAAGTCTTCGCGGTGTCAGGGTAGGCCGAGGCTGCCGTAGGCACGCGGATTCGTGACGATGCCCCACGGCGTCTGGAATCCGCCGATCACGGTGATCGTCTGATAGGAATTCGCATCGATCACATAGATATTGTTCGACCGCCCGCAGGCGAGCAGCAGCTTCGAATCGTCCGGCGTGAACGTGAAATGCCAGCAGCGTTGCCCGACCGGAGTTTCCCCCAGCAGTTGCAGCGAATTCGCCGAATACACTTGCAGCTTCCGTGCTGCCGCTGCCATGACGAAAATCCGCTTCCCCTGCCGGTCGAACGCCAATCCGTACGGCTTCGCCGCCGTCGCCACCGAATGCGTCACGTTGAAATTCTGATCGAGCGTGAGCAGCGTGCCCGATCCCTCCATCGTGACCGCATACGAATCGCCTTCTGGCGACACTTTGATTCCGCGCGGGCGTTTGCCGTATGCCTTCAGGTCGATCTCTTTCGATTTCGCGCCGCTCTCGACTTCATACACGCCCAGGGTGTTCTGCGCTTCGTTCGCCACAATCAGCGACTTGCCGTCCGGCGTGAATTCGAGGCCCTCCGTTTCCTTCCCCGCGACAAAACTCTTCACGCGCGACCAATCTGCCACATTGAATTCCATGATCTGCGCGGGCGGTTCATTCGTGTCTTCTTGTTCCTCGCCGATGGCAGTTTCCTTCGGCGGCCCGGCCGACGAACCCGGCTCGCACGAAACGAACAGATGCTGGCCGCTCGGGTCGATCTTGATGAATTCCGGATTGTCGCCCACCGGAACTCGCCGCACCACGCGCAGCCTCCGCGTATCGAACAGGGCCGCGTCGGCGGTGTCCTTATCCGCGGTGACGAGATATCTGCCATCAAACGTGAGCCCGATTCCGCGCGGCGCCACGTCCTTGGGTTGGACCCGCTTGACGACCTTCAGCGAGTTCAGGTCGATTTCGGATATTCCGCCGTCTTCTTCGCTCACGTACGCGACATTCGTCGGAGTCCTTTCATAGCGCAGCAGCGCCAAAGCTCCGGCCACCAGCAACGCGACAATCACCACCGCCCAAATTGCATATTTACGCAAGCTCATCCGTCCGCCCTTCGAGGCCGCTTCCAAACGTTCGGCGAATCACAAATCGCCGGCCAGACTATGTGACGCGAATTCGATGCCCAAAGGTACTTCCCGGCAGGCCCAGCCACATCTACATCATCGTGCTGAGTTTCACTTCCATCCAGCCCGTTCCCTTTTTTACTTCGAGCTTGTCCACAAGGATCGAGCCGTTCCGCAATTTCCCCGTGACGCGAATCGTCTGCCCGACGTAGTCCGCCATGTCGGGCGACGGCGCGAGCAGTACGAAAAACTTCTTGTCCGCCGTCACGATTCCCCCGGGCCGTCCCATTTTGAGGCACGCCGTCCCGCAGCTCTTCATGCCCATATGATCGTTTCCGGACTGCGCGCTGTCCGTCGTGTAGCAGCTCGCGTCCACCAGCGACCCGGTCCAAACCTGATTCTGCTCCGCGCCAAAAGTCCGCGCCGCGCCCGCCAGCAGGACGCACACCGCCAAAATGCGCGCGATTTTCATTCGGCACCTCCTCGATTCTCTCCCCGCAATCTCAGCCGCCAGGTTTCTAAACCGCTCTCCGCGAACCCGGCAGAACCGCCGCTAGCTCGACCAGACTGTCGAGCATGATGTCCGGCGGATGCGCGCGCAGCCCTTCGAGGTCGAGGCCGTAGCTCACGCCGCACGCCCACGTGCCCGCATTGCGCGCCGTCCGTACGTCCACGGCCGAATCGCCCACGATCATGGCTTCTCTCGGCGACGCCGCCAGATCGCGCAGCAGGACGTTCGCTCCCTCCGGATCGGGCTTCTTCGTCGCAAAACTGTTCCCGCCATACACATACTTGAAAAAGCGCGCGATGCCCAGCCCGGCGAGAATCTCCTTGCTGAACCTCACCGGCTTGTTCGTCAGCACCGCCATCGCCACGGCCATCGGATGTCCCGCGATTAATTCCAGGCCCTCGCGCACTCCGGGGTACATCACCGTGTTGTCCAGCATGTGCGCGCGATAATAGGAAAGAAAAAAGCGCAGGCCCTCTTCGACCTCGGCGTCCGTGACGCCCTCACCGAGCGCCTTCTGCACGAGCACCGACGCGCCGTTGCCGACGTAGCTGTAGATCGTCTCGTGCGGCAGCGACGGGCGGCCCATGTGCGCGACCGTCGCGCTCACCGAGTGCGCCAGATCGAGCTTCGAATCGATCAGCGTTCCGTCCAGATCGAAAATCAGCGCCCGCACGCCTGCAAACTTGCCGTTTCTGTTGTTTGAGCCGTCGTCCATTCTCGCCGCCGCCGCGTCAATTTTCCATTGTAAGCGGCGCTCGGATTCGTGTCACGCCACAACCTCTTGCCCACTTCTGCGCGCTTCTCTGCGCCTTTTGCCCTGAGTTCTGTGGCCAAGGGGACGGTGAGTCCGGCCTCTTTCTCCGGCGGCTCCCCGTTACCGAAATGAAAACTCGCGCCACGCTTTTTCGCCTGCGCCGCGCTCGCCCCGCTATTGTTGGCAGACGGGCGCAAGCCCCGCAATCACTTGGGAGATTGCCTTGAGCCGAATCTGGGAGGCTTTGAAGCAAGCGGAGCGTCAGAGGTCACGCGCGGACGATCGCGGCTCCGCACCCGATCGCCTGAGAGGCAGCGCGAGCGCTGACTCCGACCGCCGCAAGGATTTGCGCCACGCGTTCGACGCCACGCTTCTCGTCTACGGCTCCGATTCGGACAAGCAGCCCTTCCACGAAGAAGTCGATGCCATCGACGCCAATGACGACGGCTGCCTCCTCGCCCTCGAGACCCACGTCTCGCGCGGCCAGAAGTTGTTTCTCACCAACATGCGCACCCAGGCCGAGCAGGAGTGCCGCGTGGTCCACATCGGGAAACGCATCAATGGCAAGTCGCGCGTCGGCGTAGCCTTCCCTTCGCCCACGCCCGATTTCTGGCGCCGCCCGTAGCGTTCCCCTCCGGAACTATCACCGCCGCTTCCTAAGCGCGAGCTACCGGATTCAACGGCTATGCTTTGGCGCACGCCCGCGTCGCTGTTACAATCATTCGTTTCGGCAGCGCCCACAATTTCATCCCGAGGCCCTCATGGCTGACATCCACCCATTTCGCGCATACCGCTACGATACGAGCCGCGTCGCTCCGCAGGACGTGCTCACGCAGCCCTACGACAAAATCACCCACGAGATGCAGGATCGCTACTACGCGGCAAGCCCCTACAACCTGATCGCCGTCGAAAAGGGCCGCGTCTCGCCGGACGACTCGCCCCACAATAACGTGTACACGCGCGCCGCTCGCAAAATCGACGAATGGATCGCCGCGCGCATTCTCGTGCAGGACGCAGCGCCAGCCATTTACGTCTACTCGCAGGAATTCGAAGTCCCCGGCACGCACACGCGCCTCACGCGCATCGGCTTCATCGCCCTCGCGCGCATCGAGGACTACGACGCGCAGGTCGTCTTCCGCCACGAACGCACGCTCTCGGCGCCCAAGGCCGACCGCATCGAGCTGCTCCGCCGCACCCGCGCGCAAACCGGCCAGCTTTTTCTTCTCTACGACGATCCCGCGCGCCAGATCGACTCCCGCCTCGAAAAGGCCGCGGCCGAAACGCCCACGGTCGAGCTGCGCGATGAATTCGGAGTCACGCACCGCCTCTGGCCCGTGTCCGATCCCGCGTTCGTCGCGCACATTCAGAAAGCCATGGCGAACAAGAAACTCGTCATCGCCGACGGCCACCACCGCTACGAAACGGCGCTGAACTATCGCAACGAATGCCGCGTCAGCGCCGGCAAGACCGATCCGCTCGCTGCGTCCGAATTCGCGATGGCCACGTTCATCAACACGCACTCGAGGGGCCTCACGATTCTGCCCACGCACCGTCTCGTGACGAATCTCCCGAATTTCGATTTCGATGCATTTCGCAAGAAACTCGCGCCGGTGTTCGACTGGTATTCCTATCCCTTCGCAAACGCCGAAGAGCGCCCCGGCGCTTTCGCCGAGTTCCGCAAGGATCTCGAAAAGCTGAATCACGGCCTCCGCGCCATCGGCGCCTATCCGCGCGGAAGCGATTCCGGCGCCGGCGCGTTTTATCTCTTCGTACTGCGCCGTTCAGCGCATCTCGAAGATCTCTTGCCCGATATGTCCGAAGCGCAGCGCGGCCTCGACGTCGTCCTGCTGCACCGCCTGATTCTCGAAAAAGGACTGGGGATTACGGCCGAAGCGGTCGCGGGCGAAAAATATCTCAGCTACGAGCGGGAGATTGACGCCGCGTTCGCGTCCGTCGATCGCGGCGCGGCGCAAATTGCGTTTCTTCTGAACCCGGTGCGCATCGACCAGGTCACGAAGATCGCGCTCGGCGGCGACGTGCTTCCGCAAAAATCCACGGACTTCTACCCGAAGCTCTTGAGCGGAATCGCGGTGTATCGCGTCGAAGGGCATATCGGCGCGTAAAGTCGCTGCAGGTTTGAGGGCGAATCGGGAAGATATAACGCGACAGCTTAAAGCGCAGGGCGCGCGTCGGACATAACGCGCGCCCGCTTTCAAGCGGAACAATACCGCTGGTATTTGAACCCTACTTCGGGAAGCTCTGAATGGCCGCAGCTTCCGTGTCGTAGGTGTCAAACACCGTCATCAGCTTCGTCACCTGCAGCACTTCTTTGAATTTCGTGCCCAGGCTCACGAGTTTCAACATCGCGCCCTGTGAACGCGCGCTGTGAAACGTGGCTACCAGCGTGCCCAGCCCGGCGCTGTCGATGTAGCTGACTTGCGCGAGATTCAGGATGATCTTCTTCTTTCCCGCCGCCAGCAGGCTCTTCACTTTCTCGCGGAACGAGTTGCTCTCCTCGCCCAGCACGATGCGTCCCTCGATATCGAGGACGCTCACTCCACTCACATCCCGTTCCGTCATTCGCAGTGCCACGTTCGCGCCTCCTGGAGTTGTCGAAATCCTTCTTGTGATTACCTTCTGAAAAAGCAGCCACCCAGGCTGCGATCGGCCGTGCTGCTAACTAGTAAAAGTCCGAGCAGGACATGTAATAGCCGCAATCCGGGCAGATCAGCTTGCAGCTACGCGACGCAAGACGCGTCGAGCAGCGCGGGCAGTAGCTCATCGCCAATTCCGGCTGTCCGCTTGCCCCGCGAGCCGCCTTCTTCACATTCTCGGGCGGCCCCGCCGCATTTCCCGGCGCGGCGACCCCATCTGACTGCGCCACTCCCGCTCCTTAAGAACGAAGGTTATAGCACATCCCGGCAATCGGGAAAAGCAAAGGCCGTTGCCGCGCCGTGTTTTTTCCTGGTCATGCTGGACATAGGGCGGGCAGGGCTTGATCGAGCGCTCAGAGCGCAAACGCTTGTGCAACCGTGCGCCGGTCCACGGCGTCTCATTTATAGTAGAAGCGAGGCGGCCATGAAACACAGACGCCAGTTCGTACCAGCCTCAGCGGTCTTATTCGTCCTCTCCCTTTTCCTTATTGCGCCCTCGCTCACGCACGCCCAGCGAGCCGGGCATTTCGCCGCGTCAACGCCGATGGTGATGGCGCGCCGCGGCGCGATGCAGCCCGCGTCTCACCGCAGCAGGAGTTCGAACCCAACAGCCGCGGGCGCTTTCTCAAATGGTTTCGGCTTCTTCGGTGGGTCGCCCTTCTTTCTGAGCCCATCGGACCCTGGCATCGCATTTGCTCCCGGCCTCGGCAATCAAGACTTCGGAATCAAGGCCCTGATCGACCCCGCCACGGAATGGCGGATCGCGCTAGCTGAGCGTTTTCGTAGAAGGGGCATAGGCTTCGCCGGCTCCGGGTACTATCTGCTCGACGGCGGTGGCGCGTACGAGGTTCCCGTCCAATCCGACGAATCCGAGCAGCCCGCGCCGCAGCCGCAGATCATCGTCGTGCAGGCCGCGCCTCCCGCGCAGCAGGCCGCCGAGCAAGCTTTTGTACCCGCGCCCGAACCGCAGCCGCCGCTGCCGGATGTCGGCCAGTTCACGCTCGTGCTTCGCAATGGAACCCAGATTCAAGCGGTCGCCTTTACCCGCGCGAACGACCGCATCATTTACATCACGTCCGACGGCAGCCGCCGCACCATCGCCGTCGCGGATCTGAACTCGGACGAAACGCTGCGCATCAATCAGGAGCGCGGCACGCCCCTCCAGCTTCCGCTGTAATTTCCACGCCCTCGCCGCGCCAAGACCAGGTTGTCATTCTGAGCGGAGCGGCCGGACTTTTTTCTTCGTCCCGCTCTTGCGGGACGTCCCGCCACGCAGTCGAAGAATCTCTCTTCAGCGTCACCAACCGCGGAAACATCAGCAGAGCCAGATCGCCTGTACTCATGCCAAAGAACACCGCAAGTCAGTGCTGATGCACCAACTCATCGCCACCGAACCACGAGCACCGCTCCGATTGCCGCGAAAATCCCCGCGTACAAGAATCCCGCCGCGGGGCTGACGCTCGACCACAGCGCACCCACGGCAACGCTCGACACGAGATCGCCCACGCCATTCACCGTCGCGAGCACGCCGAATCCCGATCCGCGAATCGCCTGCGGCAGCAGTTCCGCCGCCGCCGATTTCTCGAGCGACTGCTGAAACGCGTCGTGCAGCCCCGCAAGCCCGAACAGCACAACCAGCACCGGCAGCGTCGGCCGTTCGAGTATGAATCCCGCATACGTCGCGACGCCGATCAAGTAACCCAATCCAAGCAGCGCGCGCTTTCCGATCCGGTCGCCCAGCGCGCCCGCCGGATACGACGCCGCCGCGTCGATCACGTTGTGAAAGGTGTAGAGCGCGACCGAAATTGCCGCCGCCCGCCCCACGCCGAACTGCGGCGTGAGAATCTGCCCCGCTCGCAGAATCAGCAGCGTCGGCGCAAAATCTCCAACGCCGTGCGAAAAAACCCCCGCGAGAAAATGCCAATAGCTTTTGGGAAGTTGCGCGAGGCTCGACGCAAAACTCGACGGGGCACCTGACGCGTGATGGCCCTCGGCTACCCTGGCCCTCGGCGCCCAGATCGCAAACGCGACCGCGGCGGTCAGTCCGGGCAGCAAGGTCCAGCGCAGCACGCCGCGCGTCCCTAAAACTGCCAGCAGCGCAGCCGCGCAGAGCGGTCCTAACACCGCGCCCAGCGTGTCCATCGCGCGCTCGAAACCGAACGCGCGGCCCATCTGCTCCGGCGCCACACAGTCCGCCAGCAGCGCATCGCGCGACGGACCTCGGCTGCCGCGCCCCACCCATCCGAACGCGCGCAGCACCAGCACCGCGGGCCAGCTCTGCGCGAACGCGTAGCCGAACGTCGTGATCGCCGTCGCGAAGTAGCCGACAATTCCCGTCGGCCTCCTCCATCTCGAACGGTCCGCGACGAATCCGCCCGCGAGTTTCGCAAAACTCGAAAGCCCGTCGGACACGCCTTCGATCACGCCCAGCGCCACCGCTGGCGCGCCCAGACTTGCAAGAAACGCGGGCAGAATCGCCGTCGCCGCTTCGTGCCCCCAGTCGGAGAACAGGCTCGCGAGGCCGATCCCGAAAACGCCGCGCGTGAGCCAGCGCTTCGACGGCGTCGATGAATTGCCCTGTTCGCTCATTGCGAAAAACAGTCTGCCCGCACACCCCTCCCCGGTCAACACCACCGAGGCACTGCCACTGCGCGGTCATCCCGAACCCGGTCTCATTCTGACCGGTGTGAGGGATCTGCTGTTCCGGCTCACATCCTCGGCTTCGCGCTAAGCATTCGTCACCGAGCGCCGACCGAGGTGGTTTTCGTAGGGGCGCAGCACGCTGCGCCCGGCGCACATATTTGGCAAAATTCCGCCCATCCATCTCGATCTCACGCCCAACTCCCTCTCCATGTAGAATCAACGCCATGCGAGCAGTGATCCAGCGCGTCAGCCGGGCGCGCGTCATCGTCGACGGCCGCGTAACCGGCGAAATCGAAGCCGGACTCGTCGTCCTCATCGCCGTCGGCCGAGGAGACTCCGCATCCACCGCCGCTGCGATGGCCGAAAAAATCGTCCATCTCCGCATCTTCAACGACGATCAGGGCAAGATGAACCGCTCTCTTCTCGACGCCGGTGGCGCGGTGCTCGCCATCTCGCAATTCACGATCTACGGCGACGCTCGCGGTGGACGCCGCCCGAGTTTCGTCCAGGCCGCTCCGCCGGAACAGGGCAAGGCTCTCTACGAGGAATTCGTCCGCGCGCTCCAGGCGCTCGGCGTGCGCGTTGAAACCGGCGTCTTTCAGGCGCACATGTCCGTCGAACTCGCGAACGACGGTCCGGTCACCATTCTCCTCGACTCAGACAAGACTTTTTGAGCCCCCTCGACCGCTTGCCACGCCCGGCCGCGTGCCGTAGGCTTTAAGGGGGCCATCCGATGAACGAAGTAAAGCGAATCCTCGACCAAATGGACCGCGCCTTCACCGGCGACGCCTGGCACGGCCCGCCGCTCATGCAGCTTCTGAACGGCGTCTCCGCCGAGGACGCGTCGAAGCATCCGGTGCGCGGCGCGCACTCGATCTGGGAAATCGTGCACCACATTTCCGCGTGGAACTCCGTCGTCAACCGCAGGCTCGGAGGAGAAGACGTCACAATCACGCACGAGCACGATTGGCCGCCCGTCTGGGAAGTGAACGAAGTCGCCTGGAAGCATGCGCTCGACGCGCTGTCCGAAAGCCGCGCCCGTTTGCGCAAGTCCGTCGCCGCGCTGAAGGATTCCGAACTCGATCATCCTCCGGCGGGCACAAAAGAATCGCGCTACGTGACGCTGCACGGCATCGTGCAGCACGACCTCTATCACGCAGGCCAGATCGCCATTTTGAAAAAAACGCTGCCGTGAAGGGACCCGGCCGTTGCGACTGATCGCTCGCTCGGACGCACTCGCGGAATTCGTTTATTTGATTGTGATCGCCTGCTGGCTCGGCTTTGGCGCCATCGTCGTCATCGGAAAGAGGGGCGCCGCGCGGGGCGCGGCACGGCGCGACATAAGGTCCACGATTGGAATGTTGTTGCAGGCTGCCGGCTACGCGATCTGCTTCGGATTCGTCCGCATGTATTTCTCGCCGTTCCTCCCGATGGCAAAACTGGCGGAAGCGATCCTCGCCGCGTTCACCGCGCTCCTCGCCTTGGGTTCCACATGGTTCTGCTACGCCGCTGCGCGTACGCTCGGCAAGCAGTGGGCGCTCATGGCGCGCGTCATAGAAGGACACGAACTCGTCACCCAAGGCCCCTACGCCGTCGTTCGCAATCCGATCTATCTCGCGATGTTCGGCATGTTGATCGCTTCGGGACTCGCGGTCAGCCGCTGGCAGGCATTGCTCGCCGCCATCGTAGTGTTTCTCTTCGGCACCGCGATCCGCATTCGAACGGAAGAGGCGCTCCTCCGCGAAGCCTTCGGCGCGAAATTCGATGACTACGCCCGCCGCGTCCCCGCGTTTTTCCCGCGCCTGATGCGATAGGCCGACGTAACCCGCACAAATCCCCGCGCGTCTCACAGTTATTACTGCTAATATGCTCCGCGACTTTTGGGAGGGGGGACCTCTTGATGCGTTCTACATGGATGATCTGCACCGGCCTGGTGGCGCTCGCCGCGCTCGTTGCGCCCGCGTCTCGGGCGCAAAGCGCCGCGGCCGATTGGCCGATGTACCGGCACGACCTCGGCGGCACCGGCTACTCGCAGCTCAAGCAAATCAACACCGAAAATGTGACCAAGCTCGCGCAGTCGTGGTCCTTGCAGTTGGCCGACCGCGGCGGCCTTGAAGTGACGCCCATCGTCGTCAACGACGTGATGTACCTTTCGGGCTCCAATAAAGTTCTCGCACTCGACGCGGACACCGGCAAAGAGATCTGGCACTACGACGTCACCGGAGCGCCCACGCGCGGCGTCGCTTACTGGCCCGGCGACAAGACGAATCCGCCGCGCATTATCTTCACAACCTTCAGCCGCAAAATGATCGCGCTCGATGCGGCCTCCGGAAAAATCATCTCCAGCTTCGGCAAGGATGGCGTTGTCGATATGGCCGTTGGCTATAACGGCGTACCCACGATCTACAAGAATATCGCGATCCTTGGCGCCAGCGTCGGCGAATTGCCGGTCGGTCCTCCGGGAGACACGCGCGGTTTCGATGTCGTCACCGGCGAATTGCTTTGGACATTTCACACCGTTCCGCAGCCGGGCGAAACGGGTCACGAAACCTGGCTTGACGACGGCTGGAAGGGCCGCTCCGGCACAAACGTCTGGGGCTGGTACATGACCGTCGATGCGAAAACCAACACGGTCTTCATGCCCATCGGCGGGCCTTCACCGAACTACTACGGCGGAGATCGTCCCGGCGCCAACCTCTTCGGCAATTCCATCGTCGCCGCCGACGCCACCACCGGAAAGCTGAAGTGGTATTTTCAGACCATCCATCACGATTTGTGGGATCAAGATCTGCCGCCCGGACCTGGGTTCGTCGATATCACCCAGAAGGGCAAGAAGATTCCCGCGCTCGTCGTCGTCGGCAAAGCGGGCCTGATGTACATTCTGAATCGCGATACCGGCAAGTCCGTCTTTGGCGTCGAGGAGCGCCCCGTCGCAAAGGGTGACGTTCCTGGCGAGTGGTATTCGCCCACTCAGCCTTTCCCGCTGAAGCCTCCGCCGCTCGCCCGAAACAGTTACAAGGCTGACGATATCGTCACCGCCGACGACACATCTCCCGAACACGCCAAAGCCTGCCAGGACATGTTGGCCAAGAACGGCGGCACGTTGTATAACGCCGGGCCATTTACCGCGTGGCTCTATCACGAGGATGGCACGCCTCCGAAAACCACGATCCAATTTCCCGGCGGCACCGGCGGCGTGAATTGGGGCGGCGCAGCCACCGACCCGCAGGGATATGTATTTGTCCACACCCACGGCGCATCTCTCATGGGCTGGATCGAAAAGAAGAAGGGCACCGCCAGCTACGGTCGCGGCACCGAAGGCTCGACGCAAATTTATGACCGCGCCAGCGTCGAGGGCCCCGGACCCTACAACGGGTTCGGTGTGAATATGAAGGACGCTCAGGGCCACCCGCTCGGTAACTGGCCTTGCCAGAAACCGCCATGGGGGAAACTGATCGCGGTCAACGCGAACACCGGCGACATCGCCTGGGAAACCGTCTCGGGCATCACCGAAGGCCTGCCCGAAGGTAAGCAGAACACTGGTAACGGCGGCAGCGCCGGTCCCATCGCTACCGCGGGAGGTCTCGTGTTCGACGGCTCGACTTCCGACAGCCGCATCCGCGCCTACGATTCGAAGACCGGAAAAGAATTGTGGGTCGCCAAGATGGCCAAGAGCGGCACCGCCGATCCGATGACCTACGCTGGCAAGAACGGCAAGCAGTACGTCGCCATCGTCACCTCGGATACGGTCGTCGTCTTCGCCCTGCCTTAATCGCGGCTAGATCGAAATGTAGCTCAGGGCATTCCGGTTCGAAGCAACCGGAATGCCCTGAGGCTTTTCTCCGCCTGTTTCTGCCTCACCTCAGCTGCTTTCCGTGGGGCGCAGCATGCTGCGCCCGGCAAACATCCTTGGCACGACGCAGCCCATCCGTCCCGATGATCCGCCTTCCCCGAGCTTGCCGCGCACTCGCAAAGACATTTATATCGTAATACGATATAATAATCTCCGTGCCAAACACACCCGCACGGCCGATCGACTTCGCCGCCCTCGCCGACTTCCGCTATGAAATCCGCCGCTTCCTGAATTTCAGCGAAGCCGCCGCCCGCGCCGCCGGCATCGAGCCGCAGCAGCATCAGGCGCTTCTCGCCATCAAGGGCCGCTCACCCCGACTCGATACTACGATCGGCGCGCTCGCCGAGCGCCTGCAAATTCAGCACAACACCGCCGTCGAACTCAGCCGCCGCCTTGAAGCCCGCGGCTGGATTCTCCGTTCGCGCAGCCCGAAGGATGCCCGCGAGGTGCATCTCACGCTCACACGCCGGGGTGAAAGCATTCTCGAGAAACTTTCCGTGTCGCACCGCAACGAACTGCGCACGGCCGGGCCCCGGTTGGTCAGCGCGCTCCGAGCCGCTGTCGCGCAGCGCGGGAAATCGCGCCGTCGGAACGCGTAGGCCGCTCTCGCTCCATCGCGCACCGCTCAAGGAGGAATTGTTTTGGGCTCTCTCTCAGCGTCTCAAGCGTCTCCGGCCGGAGGCAGGCATCTCCGCGCGCCCGCGGGGTTTCGCATCGGGTGGATTTCGCTTCTCGCGGCGCTCATCGGCGTTCTAGCGGGCATCATCGCATTTCTCCTCTACGACCTGATCGGCCTCTTCACAAATCTCGCGTACTACCACGAATGGTCGTTTCATTTCAGAAGCCCCGAGCACACCACGCTCGGCCCGTGGATCATCGTGATTCCGGTCGTCGGCGGCCTGACCGTCGGATTCATGGCGAAATATGGCTCGGAAAAAATCAAAGGGCATGGCATTCCGGAGGCGATGGAAGCCGTCCTGACCTCTCGCAGCCGGATCGAAGCCAAAGTGGCGATCCTCAAGCCGCTTTCAGCGGCCATCGCGATCGGTACCGGAGGACCCTTCGGCGCCGAAGGCCCCATCATTCAAACCGGCGGCGCGTTCGGTTCGCTCGTAGGCCAATTGGTTTCGACGACCGCCGCCGAGCGCAAAGTCTTGCTCGCCTGCGGCGCGGGTGCGGGAATGGCCGCCACGTTCAATACGCCGATTGCGGGCGTAATCCTCGCGATCGAGCTTTTGCTTTTCGAATTTCGCGCGCGTTCGTTCATCCCTCTGGTCATCGCCACCACGCTGGCCACCAGCGTCCGCGCCGTGCTACTCGGACAGCACTCGATGTTCACGATGGGCAACGCCGATTTCGACGTGCTGCACGGCCTGCCCTTCTATCTAGTGCTCGGCGCCGTCTGCGGCGCGGCGGCCATCGGCTTCACCAAGCTCCTCTACTGGGTGGAGGATCAGTTCGATCGCTTGCCAATCGACGATCTCTGGCATCCCGCGATCGGCGCGCTCGGCCTCGGCATCATCGGATTCTTCATGCCACGCGTGCTCGGCGTCGGCTACGACACGATCTCCGACATCCTCAACAACAATCTCGCCCTGAACCTGCTGATCCTGATCGCCGTGTTCAAGGCGCTCGCGCTCGTGATCTCGCTCGGCTCGGGGACTTCCGGCGGCCTGCTCGCGCCGATGTTCATGTCGAGCGCCGCTCTCGGCGGCGTGTTCGCCATAGCCGTGAACCATCTCATTCCGGGCGCGCATCTTTCGCCCGGCGCGTACGCGCTCGTCGCCATGGCGGCAGTTTTCGGTGCTGCATCGCGCGCCACGTTTGCATTCATCGTCTTCGCGTTCGAAATCACGCGCGACTACAACGCGATTCTCCCCCTCATGCTCTGCTGCGTGATCGCCGATCTCATCGCGCTTCGCTATCTGCCCACCTCGATCATGACCGAAAAGCTCGCGCGCCGCGGCCTGCACGTTCCCGGCGAATACGAAGCCGGCGTGCTCAATATCGTTCGCGTCGGCGACGTCATGCGCAAGGATGTCCAGCCGGCGCTGCAGGAAATGACCGTCGCGGAGTTGGCCGCAAGCTCAAGCGGCTCGAAACCTCTCCTCAATCTCGCGGACGGCCTACCGATCATTGATAAAACGGGACAGCTCGTTGGAATCGTGACGCAGGGAGACTTGCTGCGCGCGCTCGAACTCGATCCCGACGGCCGAATCACGGTTCTAGAGGCTGGCTCGGATTCGCCCGTTGTCGCGTATCCGGATGAGCTTGTCGCCGCCGCGCTCCATCGCATGTTGCAACGCGACATCGGACGCCTGCCCGTGGTCTCGCGCGAAGATCCGCGCAAGCTGGTCGGCTATCTGAACCGCTCCAGCGTCCTCGGCGCGTGGTCCCGGCAAATCGACGAGGAAGGCACGCGCGAGCACGGTTGGTTCGCCAGGTGGCAGGCCGCACGCGACGGCGGCACTGGGTAGTGGGTCAGTTTCGCCACTACGAATCGTCGCGCTTACCGGACATGTCCGATAATCCGGGCGAGCTCAAAGGGTCGGCGCAACACTGGCTCGAAGTTTACTCGCAGGAGTTGGCAACTTCGCCAGGTCACGCGGAGCGGATCATGGTCAAGAGCATCTTGAATCTTGTGACCGCTTTCACGGCGTGAGGTTGCTGTGCGGGCATGAGTACTGCTCCGCCGGCCTTTGTGGGCAGCGGCTTGCCAGAAACGGTGATTTCCGCTTCGCCCTCTAGAACATGAGCCAGAGCATCGAACGGGGCTGTATGCTCGCTCAGGCCCTGGCCTTCATCGAATGCGAACAGCGTGACGGTTCCGGTAGGCCGGTGTACGATCGTCCGGCTGACCACGGCTCCCTCTTGGTAATTCACGAGATCGATCAAGGGAATCACTTCCCCCACTGCTATCTCGCGTTTGTTCCCGCCGGGCTGCGAACTCATCGAATGCCTCTCTTTCCGAGGTTGGCTCGTTGGCGACCCCGGCTTCCTGTAAGACCCGCCGATTCCTCGCTATTTCCGACTGCGGCCGCTCGTACTCTTGGGATGGGTCTTGCATTCCTTGATCTCTGCCGCCGGGGGCCACGATACCGTCAGCAGGAAGGCGCTGTCCTCGGTAGCCTCCACATCGTGAGGCACGCACTGGTCTAACGCCAGCAGGTGCCCAGCCGGGAGATCCACCACCTGCTCCGGTAGATGGACTCGGATACGGCCGCTCAACGATTGCACGGAAATTCTGGCTGTTGCCGTGTGCTCGTGCATGTGGCTGTTCGCCTTCATCGCGATCAGAACAATGCGAAGATCCGGATGCTTCACCAGAGTTTTGGAACTTCGCCCGGCGGCCTTCGTCCATGAGTCATCCTGGCGCAGTTGGTCGAGTTCACTGTTGAGGTCGAATTGGAGCAGCGGTCTGCTCAGAGTACCCTTGATGAATTCGTGCCCCGAACGGGGCCGTCGGGATTTCTTTGCTGTGGCGGTAGCCATATGTTGTTCTCCTCAACTACTGTGTTCTCGTATATGCCCCCTTCGGAAATCAAGTCAACCGGAATTCCCGATTTCAACTTTGTTTTGCGCAAAGCCCGACGCTAGTTGCCCCCTTGTGTCAACCTCAGATCGCTTTGACCATCTTTCTGCGGAGGATTCATCTCGCGATTGGATCATTAATATCGTGTTACGATATACTTTGCAAATTGGCATCTAAACGTAAACAAAAGGTCGATTACACGGCGCTCGCCAATTTCCGTTACGAAATCAGGTGTTTTTTGAGTTTTAGCGAGCAGGCTGCGCGCGGCGCGGGCACCTCCGTCTGCCAAGGATAACTCCTGAATAACGCGCTTGCCGGACGAGTGAAGGGCGAAGAGCAAACTCGAATCCGCGAGAAAAATATGGTCGGTCATGGCGTGCTAGAATACGGTGTGCATGAAAGTTACAATTACAAAGGCTTTGCGGTAATTGCAACAGCTCGCCAAATAAATCACCCGACCAATGAAGTGTGGCGCCCACTCTATCGGATTGATGGCACCGATCAAAGCCAGGCATGGACCCCACGAGACCGAAACGTCGTCTTTGCGACTGAAAAGACAGCTATCACAGAAGCCAGTAAACGGGCCCAGTGGCTGATCGACAATTCCCCACCCACGCCAAGCGAACCGAAATAGGCTCTGCCATCTACTCCGATAAAATCACCGCCCGAATTGCAGCCAGGTCACGCCGACTAGCTCCTGATTAACGCGCTAACCGGACAAGTGCCCCTGACTTCAAGCTGACCCATTGCCCGGCGCAGCAGCAAAGCAGTTCGACGAGAGCCTAGTGGATACCGAGTTTCTCGATAATGCGGAGAACATCCGTTGCGGAAACATCATAGAGCGAGTGCTCGTCTTCCTGCTCGAGCCGCTCGCGAAGGTATTCGGCCCCGATGTAGCTGGCCTCGCGGTCGCTCGGATTGCGCCCCGAGCGTTCGCGAAACTTGACGAACCCGGTGTGCGCCAGCCCGAGCACCACTCCCTTGCCGTCCACGACGAACTTGCAATCCATCGTGTCGCTGTGCCGCGTGGCAATCCCATTCCAACAGTGCGAAAACCGGCAGTGATAGACGTAGTCCGTCACCTTCGACGGCACGTCGAACGCGCCAATGAATTCGCTCATCGCGCCCACATTGGGAATCGTTGCAACCGCCGCTGCTTTCGCCACGTTCGCTCCTACTTCCTCGCGCCCGCGACAGCGGGCTGCGTCGCGTGCTGGTAATTCTGAATCGCGGCGGCCACGCCCCCGCCCGCCGGCACCCGGAATCCTTGATCGAGCAGCGTCTTTTCGAGCGACGCGAGGAACCGCAGTATGTTCGGCTTCTGGCACGAATAGCCCATCAGCCCCACGCGCCAGATTTTGCCCTTCACCGGCCCGAGCCCGCCGGCGATCTCGATGTTGAATTCATCGAGCAACTGCGCGCGCACTTTGCCGTCCTCGATTCCCGCCGGGATGTTGATCGCCGTCACGGTCACAAGCCTGTCCGCCGGATTTGAAACGAACATCTCGAGTCCCATCGCCTCAAGACCCGTGATCAGCGCCTGCTGATTTTCCCGGTGGCGTTCCCATCGCGCTTCAAGGCCTTCCTCCAGCACCGCTCGCAGCGCCTCGCGCAGCGCGTAGATCAGGGTGATCGGAGGTGTGTGGTGATACAGGCGGTCCTTGCCCCAATAATTCATCGCCGTCGTCAAATCGAAATACCAGCTTCGCACCGGTTCCTTCCGCGCGTGCATCGCTTCTTCAGCGCGCGAGCCTACCGTGATCGGCGCCATTCCCGGTGGCGCGCTGATGGCCTTCTGCGAACCGCTGAAGCAGATGTCGATGCGCTGTGCGTCCACGTTTAGCGGAACGCCCGCGAGGCTCGCGACCGCGTCCACGACAAGCAGCGCGCCCAGCTCATCCGCCACTTTCCGATAGTCTTCGATTCGCGACACGATGCCGGACGATGTCTCCCCATGCGCGAGTCCCACGAACTTGATCTTCCTGCCTTTTCCCGCCCGCAGCACGTCCGCCGGATCGACGACGCGCCCGTACGGCGCCTCGACCCGAATCACCTTCGCTGGAATGCGCTCGGCAATGATCGCCATGCGCTCGGAAAACGCGCCGTTCACGCAAACGATGCACTCGTCGCCCGCATCGAGCGGATTCACTACTGCCGCTTCGATCCCGCCCGAGCCCGACGCCGAAATCGGAAACGTGATCCGGTTCTTCGTCTGAAACACCCTGCGCAACAGCACCTGCACGTCGTCCATCATCCTTGTAAACCACGGGTCCATGTGGCCGACGATGGGTGCGGCCATCGCGCGGTACACGCGCGGGTCCACGCACGACGGGCCCGGCGTCAGCATCAGCCGTTCCGGTGGCAGCAGCTCGCCGATTTCTTCTTCGGGGTTACTCATTTTATTTTTCCTTTTCCTTGCGCCTGCGGATCATCTTCCGATTTCGTGGTCCGACTGAAGCCATGTCTGCGGCAGGCAATCGGGGAACGAATCAAAAGTTTAACTCAAAACAGCAGTCTCCCCAAGTCCCATGCGCGCGGTCAACCTCCAATATGGACCATTCCGGCAACGCGAGAAAGTTCTCGCGTCTCGAGCACGTTCCGCTCCCGAAATCCCCGAAAATCCGCGAAATCTAGGGGGTTAGCGGTTGGTGCACCTCCGTTCCCGCTTTGTTGAAAGGCCTATACCCCTATGCTAAATTCCCAAATTGACCCCTCATGACGACGTTTGACGGCAAATCCGGCGCTGCTGCAAAGCCAAAAGTCTCGCGAGTCGAGGTCTATTGGCACACGGTGAAGTATCGCACCGTGATTCTCTACGCCATCGTGCTCACCGCGATCACTCTGAGTGTTACGTATTTGGTCTTTCCGGAATTTTCCGCCACCGTGCTGCGCCACATCTCCAACGTCGGCGCATCGCCATCGGGCGAGATCGCCAACCCAACGCCACGCCAGGCGCGTTTCGTGAATCTCGACGGCAAAGTGCAGGTGAAAAAAGTCAATTCGGTGCAGTGGGTCAACGCCGACTATCAAATCACCCTCGATAAGGGCGACCTGATTCAGACCGACTCCGAGGGAGTCGCGCGCATCGCCTTCGCCGACGGCACCACCTACACGGTCAAAGGTGATACGCTGGTTACGGTCGAAGAGAACGTCGTTGATCCGCAGCGCGCCACGCAAGTCGCCGTGCACATGACATCCGGCCAGGTGGACCTCAACACCGGCACTTGGCAAGTCCCGGGTTCAAAAGCGGAAGTTTCCTTCGAGGATGCCGTCGCGGAAGCGCGCGCCAATAGCCGCATGGCCGTGACGAGCAATCCGCAAACGAACGAGGGGCAGGTTACCGTCGACGCCGGCAGCGCTGAACTGAATCGCGGCAGCGAGCACGTGGACATCGGCACCTACGAGCGCGCCACGATTCCAAGTTCGGGCGGACCCATCGTCAAGTCGCAGGTGCTGGCTCCTCCGCAATTGGACGAGCCGCTCAATTTGCAGCCGATCATCGTGGCCGATCCGAAGCGCGACCCGGTGCATTTCTCCTGGAAGCCCGCGGCGACCGCGATTTCGTACGATTTTCAGGCCAGCACCACGACGGCGTTCAACCACATCGTCATGGAGAAAAAGACCGCCGCGACCAGCGTGGATATCGTCGGGTTGGATCCCGGCGATTATTTCTGGCGAGTCCGCGCGGTCGATGAAAAGGGCAATGTGAGCGACGCCAGCGACTCCTACAAGTTCACGCTCGTCACTCAGGGCAAAGAGCAGGAAATGCTCCTCGATGTGGACGACACCGAACTGCACGGCAATGTCGTTGAAGTCATCGGCCGCACCGAGCCCGGCGCCGCCCTGATCATCAACGGCGAGGGAGTGGCCGACATCAAATCCGACGGCCATTTCCGGTATTTCACCGAGCCGATGGCTCGGGGCAGCCACACGATCGTCATCACCGGGCAGAACCGGCGCGGTGGAACGGCGATCAAGCGTGTGGATGTCGTGATTCCGTAGCAGCATGAATTTATAAGACCGCCCAGGCGGCGCGCCTCCGCTGCGCCGCTCACGTGGAATCTGAGGGGGAAGCACTCTGTGAACAAGAACGGCTTTAATATGCGGTCGGTCTTCAGTCTTTTTTCTTCCGACCTAGCAATCGACCTCGGCACAGCCAACACTCTCGTCTTTGCCCGCGGCAAAGGGATCGTCGTCAACGAGCCTTCGATCGTCGCAATCAATAAAAACAACGGCGAAGTCGTCGCAGTCGGCCGCGAAGCCAAGGAGATGCTCGGCCGGACGCCTGGAAACGTCGTCGCCATCAAGCCGATGAAGGACGGCGTCATCGCCGATTTCAAGGTGACCGAAAAAATGCTCACCTACTTCATCCAGAAGGCGCACAACCGCCGCGTCCTTGTCCATCCGCGCATTGTCATCGGCGTTCCCAGCGAAATCACGCCTGTCGAAAAGCGCGCCGTGCAGGACTCGGCCTATCGCGCGCGCGCTAGCGAAGTCTATCTCGTCGAGCAGGCCATGGCCGCAGCCATCGGTGCGGGCCTCCCGATCGAGGAGCCTTCCGGAAACATGGTGGTGGACATCGGCGGCGGCACCACGGACATCGCCGTCATCTCCATGAGCGGCATCGTCTATTCGCGCTCCGTACGAGTCGCCGGAAACGAGATGGACGAATCCGTCATGCACTACCTCAAGCGCAAGTACAACCTCCTCGTCGGCGAGCGCACTGCCGAGCAGATCAAGATCGAAATCGGTTCGGCCTATCCGCTCGAAAAGCCGATGACACTCGAAGTCAAGGGACGCAACCTGATCGAGGGCGTGCCGCGCACCGTCACTATTGACGACAGCGAAATCCGCGAGGCGCTCTCCGAGAATATTTCGACGATCGTCAACGCGATCCGCGTGGCGCTCGAGCGCACACCGCCCGAGCTTTCCGCCGACATCAGCGACCGCGGCATCGTCCTGACCGGCGGCGGCGCGCTCATCAAGAATCTCGATAAGCGCATTCGCGAGGAGACCGGCTTGCCCGTCTCCATCGCCGACGATCCGCTCGCGTCGGTCGTGCTCGGCACCGGGAAAATGCTCAGCGACTTCCGGCTCTTGCGCCTCGTCTCGATCGACTAACTGTTTCCCATTAGGGCATTTCCGTCGGGATCGTCATTCTGAGCGGAGCGTCCTGACGAGCAGTGATGTCGATACAGCCGGACAGCTCGTAACACCGAGCCTCTAACATGATCGATTTCATTTTTTCTCGCCATCGCCCGCTGGCCCTGCTGGCCACCGCCGTCCTCGCGCAGGTCTTGCTCCTCGCGTTCCAGATCAAGCGCGAACATGACGTCCGCCTGATCCGCTATTGGGCCGACGCGGTCGTCACTCCCTTCGAGCGCGGCGGCACCTGGTCGTTTTCCCGCGTGGGCGGCGTCTGGAGCGGCTACATCGCGCTGCGCGGTACTCGCGCCGAAAACGCCCGCCTGCGCGCCGAAGTCGACCAATTGCAGTTGCGCAATCGCCAGCTTGAATCCCAGGCCGCCGAGGCGCAGCGCCTTAGCGAGCTCCTGAATTTCCGCGAGGCGCATCCGGAAGCTCCCATGCTCGCCGCTCAAGTGATCGGTGCAAGCGCCGATCCTTCCTCGCACACGATCGTCGTCAATCGAGGTGAGCGCGATCGCGTCCGCCGCGACATGGCCGTTATCACTCCGAGCGGCATCGTCGGAAAAGTCGTCGAGGTCTTTCCGAATACGTCGCAGGTGCTTTTAATCGATGACAAGGACAGCGGCGTCGGCGCTCTCCTCGCCGAGACGCGCACGCACGGCGTCGTTAAGGGAAGCGGGGATCCCGACCCGCGCATGGATTACGTCGTGAACGACGAAAAAATTCACGCCGGTGAAGTCATCCTCACATCTGGCGAAGATCGCATCTTCCCGAAAGGCTTGCTGATCGGTTCCGTCTCGGCCGCGGCGCCGGGCAATCCCTTCCAGACGATCCACATTCAGCCGGCTGCGCGCCTGGACCGCCTGGAGGACGTGCTCATCCTGCTTTCGCGCCAGGATCTCACTCCGAAAAAAACCGACGAATCCGCCGAAGTGCCAGCTGAAGCCTCGGGAGTCGTCCAATCCGTACCCGCGCCGTCATCGACCGTTGCGCCCGCTGCTGCACCTACCAAATCAAGTGCCGCGCCGAAGACGGCAACGCATTCGCCTGCGACACCGGCCGCGCCGCCGCAACCCGCTCCCCAGCCCTGACATGGCCTACGCACTCACTACCGGCGCGCAGTCTGAAGGCAACATCGAAGTCCATAAGTATTACAACGGCTCCGTAATCATCACCGCGTTTCTGGCGCTGTTCCTCCAGGCCTTCCTTCATAAGTACGGCCGCTGGTCCGAACTCGTCGATCTGCCTCTCCTGGTCACAATCTATTTCGGCGTCAGCCGGCGCAATCCGGTGACCGGCATGTTCCTCGGGGCGGTGATCGGCATCGCGCAGGACGCGCTCAGCCACGATAATCCCATCGGCCTCTTCGGCATCGCCAAGACGCTGGTCGGCTACCTCGCCTCGTCCGTCGGCGCGCGCATCGACACCGAGCATCCTGCGAGCCGCTTTCTGCTCGTCTTCCTATTTTTCCATTTTCATCAGATCGTCTTCGCGATCGAGCAGCGCGTCCTGCTCGCGCGTCCCGCGCCGCTCTTCACGCTGATGCTTTTGCGGAATTCCCTCGTTACGGCAGCTTTCGGCGTCGTGCTCTTCGCGCTCCTCGACCGCCTCCGCCGCTCGTCCTAAATTCACGGTACGCCTATTCGTGGCCGCCAGTAATTGGCCGTTTCTCCGTAGGGGCACGGCATGCCGTGCCCGGCGCACATCCTTGGCGCGCCGCTGCCCATCCGGCGCGTTGTCATCCGGCCGGCCGTCGCGAAAGGCGGGAGCGCCGGAGAAATGAAGCGCATGAATCCTTGATTTCCTTCGCTACCCAAATCGGCCCGACAAGAAAATAGATTACGCCCTGGAAAAACGCCGGCTTGTTCCCCTCGATTCGATGCCCGGCGAAGAGAAGTAGCCAGCCGCCGACGAAAAGCGCCAGGCCGATTCTCCAGTGCATCAATGCCAGCAGAACGATTCCCGCGAGAATCACCGGGATCCCGATTCCATGCAGCAGCTTGTTCCAGGCGTTCGTGTGCTCGTGATCGTACTGTGACATGTACTGCTTCAGCGAGGCCATCGCGCACCTCCCAGTCTTCACTGTGTATATACGCCGCTCGTTCTAGGGACGCAAGAAATGGCTGAGCGGATCGCGCTTCGCTCAGTGCATGTAACGCCTACAGGCCCGCGATTATTTCCGACTGGCGACAAACTGCGAATTGTGAATTTCCGGCCGCAGAAGAATGCGACCAAGCCTTACAATCCTTGCAGGAGGAGTGAATCATGAAACATTCCCTTGCGTCGAAACACGTCCGTGTCGGCGGCGCTGCGAGTGGGGTCGGCGCTGTTGGCGCAGTGGCAGTCGGTGCGTTCGCAATAGGAGCGTTAGCGATCGGAGCGTTGGCAATCGGCCGATTAGCGATCCGAAGAATCCTGATCGGGCGCGCCAAATTCAAATCTCTGCAGATCGGGGAACTTTCGGTGACGCGGCTTCGCGTCTCAGAGCTCGTCGTAAGCGACTCGCTTAGCCTGCCCCCAAATACTTCGCTGGAGAATCGGGAATTGGAGTGACCACACGGACCGCGGGCCCGTACGATGGTTCTTCAGCACTATCACGAGCACTGCGCGAACCTCGATGGTTCTTACGAGTTCATATGGATTCGCGAATTTGCTAACCAGCACTTCCTGCTGGTGCATCGAAGAGAAGCCTTCGCAACAACTCACCAGGCGCGCGATCACGTCGTAATAGAACCTATCGTTGTCGCTGTTCTTGATGTCCTCGGCGGAGTCCCAGACCGAAATCACCATGGCGGTTCGGCGGGCGGTTGAATCGCCGAGAGAAACCTTCGACTGTGCGTATGTAGAAGCGTGCGGCACCGCTCTATTGGCCGTCGACTCTGGGGGTCTGAACGCAAACTCAAAACTGTTTCTGCCTCTCAGCCATGGCTGTACCAGACGCCGGTTCGTCTGCCCTCCAGTCTTCTTTGACTTCGAGAACGCCGTGTTGCCGCAGCGCGGCCAGACAATGATTGCAAAAGAGCAACCGCGCTCTTTGGGGTAGAACCCTCCTCCCCATTACTACAGCCGGGACCGTCACCGGGTCCGATACCAGAGTGCCGTGAGTATCACAGACGCCGGCCGAGCAGTGGTGGCAAATTCCAATTGCCTCGGTGGCGTTGCCCTTCCTTCCGCAATCCAAGCATTTCATACCGCAACCTCCTTCATCCGCTTATAGGGGTCACCACAATCCGGTGGTCCAAGTCTTGTCCTCATCAAGCTCCCTGTTTAGGACAAGCTGTCACCGTCTCGAACCGGTCGCCGAAGTACCGCCGATTGATCCAGAGCGCGACATTGACCAGCGAGATCAGGACGGGTACCTCCACGAGCGGTCCGATCACCGCGGCGAAGGCTGCTCCGCTGTTGATCCCGAAAGTCGCGATGGCCACAGCGATCGCCAGTTCAAAGTTGTTCGACGCCGCAGTAAAGGAAAGCGTTGTGGATTCAGCGTAGGTTGCGCCCACTCGCGCGCTCATCCAGAAGGAAACGAAAAACATCACGACGAAGTAAATGGTCAGCGGGATGGCGATTCGAACGACATCGAGTGGCAATCGAACGATCATTTGCCCCTTGAGCGAGAACATCACCACGATGGTAAAAAGCAGGGCGATCAGGGTAATCGGGCTGATCTTTGGGATAAAGCGGGTGTGATACCACTCCTTGTCCTTCACGCGCGTGAGCACGAACCGTGTTAGAAAACCTGCGAGGAACGGGATGCCGAGATAAATAAAAACGCTCCATGCGATGTCGCGAATGGAGATGTTCACCCGAATTGCGGTCATCCCTAACCATCGCGGCAACACGGCGAGAAAGAAGTACGCGTAGGCGGAGAAAAACAGAACTTGAAAAATTGAGTTGAACGCCACCAGTCCGGCAGCGTACTCACGATCGCCCCGGGCCAGGTCATTCCAAACGATTACCATGGCAATGCAGCGCGCGAGCCCGATCAGAATCAACCCGGTCATGTACTCCGGCTTGTCGCGGAGAAAAAGAATAGCCAGAACGAACATGAGAAGCGGTCCGACAACCCAGTTCTGGATCAGCGATAGGGCCAGCACCTTCCGGTGGCTGAACACCCGCCCCATCTCTTCATACTTCACCTTGGCGAGCGGCGGATACATCATGAGGATCAGTCCGATCGCGATCGGGATTGAGGTCGTTCCCACGCTGAAGCGGCTTAGAAAGGGAACGATTCCTGGCGCCAGGTAACCCGCCGCCACGCCCCCCACCATCGCCGCGAAGATCCATACGGTCAGAAAACGGTCCAGAAAAGAAAGTCGGGAAGCACTCTGCGCATTTGCCATATTGTTTTCGCTAATTCTCCTTACCAATCTATCTAGCTCACAGCGGCTCCGCCGATATGGGCGCCGCGAGCAATCTCATCCTGCAGTTCAGGCCCCACGGGAGCGTGAGTTTTATCGGGAATTCGTCGCCCGAGCTAGAGACCTTGGTCTTACGCCCGCATTCGATGTAATTCGCTCCGATGACCAAGACTTCCGCGATCGCGAGGCCGGCCTCCCACCTACTGTCAAGCACGGCTTCGATTCACTGAGTGTGCAGCAACCCGTCTTGATCGCTTCTCGCAGCCGATTCTTGTCCGCCCGCATCTGTTCTTCGTTCTTGTAGGCCTCGCGGAGAAATTCGAATAAGCGCTTCTTCATCTCTAGCTTCGGATCAGCGATGCGATAGAAGATTCGGTAGCCGTCCCTGCGCGCCAGCACAAGGCCCGAGTTCTTCAGATACGAAAGATGACGGGATACATTTGGCTGTGTCGCCGCCAAAACATGCTGGATGTCGCAAACACACAACTCACCATGCAGCAGCAAGTTCAGAATCCGCAGCCGGTTTGTGTCAGCCAATGCCTTAAAATATTGTTCCAGTTCTTTCATACGTCCCTTCCTCTTCATCTTCACACTGCCACTTCCGCAACTTGTCGTAGCTGCCCGCTCCCAACGGGAGCCTCAATCTGCCAGGGAACAGGATCAAAGACTTGTAGTTTGGGTATAACTTTTTCTTCGTAATTGTATATTCGCATAGATGCATAAACTTATGCTAATCTTTTCGCGCCATTGTACTGCGACCGGCAGCACCAGTAACCCACGCTCTCGTGGAATTCACGAACGACGCGAAGACGTCTCAGGGAAAGGTGACCATCATGCAAGGACGCTACAACGTTCTCTTCTTATGCACGGGAAACTCCGCTCGGTCCATCATGGCCGAGGCCATCATGAACCGTAAGGGTCGGCCAAACTTCACTGCATATAGCGCAGGAAGTCATGCCACGGGGCATGTTCACCCCCAGGCGCTGCGACAGCTCGAGCTTGCCCATCTGCCCACAGACGGTGCACGAAGTAAGAATTGGGATGAGTTCGCCGCATCCGGCGCACCGGAACTCAATTTTGTGTTCACAGTCTGCGATAATGCGGCCAAGGAAGTTTGCCCCATTTGGCCCGGCCAGCCCATGACCGCCCATTGGGGCGTGCCGGACCCTGCTGCGGTAACGGGCACGCCCGAACAAATAGAAAAGGCATTCCGCGAGGCCTACATGATCCTCGATCGCAGGATCGGCCTCTTCTTGTGTTTGCCCCTTTCCAGCCTCGACCAACTGGCCATCAAAAAAGAAATCGACCGCATCGGCAAACAGTGAGGCGCACGGCCAGCCGTTACTATGAACCTCACCGACTTTGGATCACGATCTCCGGGTCGGGACGCGCAGTCGAACTACTGTTTTCCATCGCTCGGTATCAGAGCGATGAATCCCTCTTCGGCGTAACCAAACACTCTAAGTCAACCCCTCAGCCGCGTTGACCGAAAGGACATGGGTGGCTTGCGGCCCCCGCGCGCCGAGTGGTAGCTTTGATTCTTCGAATCTCTGCTGCTTCAGCAGCGATTCGGAGCGCCGGGCGTGTCAGCGCCCAGGGGCAACCCGCCGCTCAGGAGTTCCGTTGCCAGCGTGGAACGTTAACGATCAGAAGATTCCGCAGGGAAGACTCGCGCTTTTCTCCTACGTCTCGGCGGCGTTCGTCGTATTTCTCCTCGTCGGATTCTGGAAGCTGCAAGTCGTCCAATCGGAGCATTTCGCCGATCTCGCGGATAAGAACGGCATCCGCTCCATCGCCATCATTGCGCCGCGCGGAGCCATGCTCGATCGCGAGGGTCGCGTCCTCGTCGATAGCTATCCGTCGTTCAGCATCCTGTTGCTGCGCGATAATCCGGTTTTGCTCAAGAAAGATCTCCCGCAAATCGAGGACGGTCTCGGGATTTCCGACGACGATTTGAAGCAGCAGCTCGACGCCGCGAAGCTCGAGCCGAAATTTCTTCCGATCATCATCAAGCCCGCTGCCAGCGAAGCCGACATCGCCTTCGTCGATTCGCACCGCTCCGATCTTCCTGTTCTCGATCTCATGATGGTCCAGCGGCGCCGCTATCCGTACAACGAGTTGCTCGCAAATACGATTGGTTACGTCGGTGAAATTTCCGCGCAAGACCTCGCCAAGAATCCCGACCGTTATCGCCCCGGCGACATCGTCGGCAAGGCCGGCCTCGAGAAGGAATACAACGACCAGATCGAGGGCACTGACGGCATGCGGCGCGTCGTCGTCAACAGCGTTGGCAAAGTCATGCGCACGCTCGACAATGTCGAGGCCATTCCCGGCAAGCCCATCCAGCTCACCATTGACGAGGACTTGCAGCAGATCGCTGAAACCGATTTCGCGAACAAAGAAGGTGCCCTCATCGCCATGGATGCGCGCACGGGCGAGGTCTTGGCCATGGTCAGCCGGCCTACCTTCAACCCCAACGATTTCGCCGTCCGCATTCCCAACCAGGAATGGGCGCAGCTAAACTCCGACCCGAAAACTCCGCTGCTCAACCGCGCCATTCAGGCTCAGCTCGCTCCCGGGTCCGTTTTCAAAGTCGTTATGGCCACGGCCATGCTTGAATCCAAAGCCATTCCGGCGAATTACACCGTGTTTTGCCCTGGTTACGCCACGTTCTACGGCCGCCTGTTCCATTGCGATCACGCTCACGGCACGGTCGATCTCCATAAAGGCATCGTGGCTTCCTGCGACGTCTACTTTTACAACGTCGGCAAATTGCTCGGAATCGATCGCATCGACCAGTACGCTTTCGGCCTCGGTCTCGGCCGCCGCACCGGAATTGATTTGCCGAGCGAGGAACCCGGACTGGTCCCGTCAGAGGATTGGGTCGAACGTGTTGATCATCACAAATGGTATCCGGGGTCCACAATCTCCGTCTCCATTGGTCAGGGCGCGGTGATGGTCACGCCCATCCAGCTCGCTCGCATGATCGCGGCCGTGGCCAACGGCGGCACGTTGATTCCCCCGCATCTCTTGAAAAACGCCACGGATCTGAAGTCCGGATCCTTTCCTCTGTCGGATGACACGGTCCAACAGGTAACCGACGGCATGTGGGGTGTCGTCAATGAGCCTGATGGCACCACGTCCGGGCAAGTGAAGCTGCAGAACGTCGACTTTTCCGGCAAGACCGGCACTGCTCAAGTCGAAGGCTTCGACCTGCAGAAGAAATTAGGCAAGAAGTTGAAGGAAAACGGCTGGTTCGTCGGTTACGCGCCGCGGCGCAATCCGGACATTGTGGTGGCAGCCCTCGTTCAGAGCGGAGGTTGGGGCAGCACTTCGGCAGCGCCCATCGTGCGCGACGTTGTGAAGGCCTATTACGACAAGAAAAACGGCCATCTGCCGCAGCAGCAGCCTTCGACCGCGGAAAACATTCCGCCGTCGGGCGTCGCGCGCCCCGCCGCGCAAACCTCCGGAGCCGAATCCCAGTGAAAGACCGCCCGCGCGTTCAGGATTTCGATTGGACTCTGCTCGCGATCGTCGCCGCGATCAGCGCCGTGGGCGTGCTCGAAATCTATTCCTCCACGCATGCCAGCGCCATGGCCGGAATGCAATGGAAGCAGCTCGTGTGGATCGGCATCGGCCTCGCGGGAATGTTTATCATCTCGCGCATCGACTATCACACGCTGCTCGACCAGGCTCCCACGCTTTACATGATCGGAATCGCCGGACTCTTGGTCGTGCTCGTGCTTGGCTACTCGCGCCTGGGCGCGAAGCGGTGGATCCATATCGGCGATGTAGCAAATTTACAAGTGTCGGAAATTATGAAGTTGATTATAATCATTGTGCTTGCGCGTTACTTCGCGGAAGTGCATACGGACCGTCTCACGCTGACGGACCTCGTGAAGATTGGCATTTTGACTCTGATTCCCGTAGGCTTGATCTTGAAGCAGCCCGATCTCGGAACCGCGATGATGCTGGTTCCCGTCGCTGTGATCGGAGCCTTTTTCGCGGGGATCGAATGGAAGCACGCCGCGATCGGATTGTTGCTGGTAGCGCTCCTGGTGCCGCTCGGTTGGAATATGCGGCGCCATTTGAAACCGTACCAGCAGCAGCGCATTCAAACTTTCCTTCATCCGGAGGAGGACCAGCGCGGTGCCGGCTATCAGATCTTGCAGTCCGAGATCGCCGTGGGCTCCGGGGGATTTTGGGGAAAGGGCTTCGGCAAAGGCAGCCAGAACCAGTTGGGCTTTGTGCCCGTGCGGTACTCGGATTTTATTCTGGCAGCGCTCGCCGAGGAGCAGGGTTTTATTGGCGTTTGCGTCGTTATGCTGTTGTACTTGGGCCTGATTCTGCGGCTGGTGGACAACGCCCAGAAGGCGAAAGACCGTGCCGGGATGTACGTCGTGATGGGAGTCACCGCGATCCTGGGCTTCCACGTTCTGGTCAACGCGTCGATGGTGATCGGGTACATGCCGGTCACCGGCATTCCACTGCCGCTGATGAGTTATGGTGGGTCGGCAACGGCCTTCGTGTTTTTGGCTTTGGGGCTGGTGATGAACGTCCGCATCCGCCGGTTCGTCAACTGAGCCCCGCTGGCAGAGGCCGGGAAAAGAAACAAAAAAGATTTATGCAGTGCCCCGTCCCGGACCACCGGGAGCGGAAATTCGAATTTCAATTTTGAATTGAGGAACGCATCGGGTGAGGAAAGCGATTCGCATAGGCGATAGGCCTTTCCAGTACGGCCCCTCGTGGCACGCCCAAGGCTCAGCCTTGCGCCACGCCGGCCGCGCGCGTCGAGCGCTCATGTGCGCCGCCGCGGTCCGATGCGCAATTAGGAGTGTCCATGTCCAAGGAAATGGTGATATCGGCGAACCCGCACGAGACGCGGGTCGCCATTATGGAAGAAGGCCAGCTCTGTGAATACTACGTCGAGAGGGAAAAAGAGTTTGCGTTAGTCGGAAGCATCTACAAAGGGCGTGTGACTCGCGTGCTTCCCGGCATGCAGTCGTCCTTTGTGGACATCGGCCTCGATAGCGACGCCTTCCTGTACGTTACGGATTTCCTCGAGGGGCTTGAGGAGTTCGATCCCATCGTCACGACGGTCGAGGAAAAAGTTCAGAAGATGCAGGATCAGGGCGGCTCCGTGTTCGCGCCGGAAGGCGGCGCGGCTCCCGCGCTCGAACCGGTCGACGTCGAACCGCAAGGCATTCCCGCTGCGGCGCCGGAACAGCCGGTTGCCGAAGGCGCGACTCCTGCGCCGGTTTCCGCGCAGCCCGCGGCGCCTGCTGCGCCTGCGCACAACAATGTTCCTCACGACCGCCCACGATTTGAAAACCGCGGTCGCCCCGGCCGCGATTTTGGACGCCGTGGCGGGCGCGGCGGCGGACGTTTCGGCAGGCGCGGTGCCGGAGGTGGTGGCGGTGGACGCGGAGGCGACCGGCGCTTCGGCCGCGAGCTGCCTCCATCGAAGTACGCTTCTCCGCGCCCTTACGAAGAGCAGCCCGGCGAAGCAGGCGCGCCCGAGGGTCACATCTCCGTGCTCCTTCCGGGAGAATCGCTCGCCAAGTTCCGCGAGAAACCTGCATCGGCTCCCGCGCCGGAACAGATCAGCCCAGCGCCCGCGGCGCCGACAGAAGCTCCTATCGTGCCCGCAGTCGAAGTTCACAAACCAGTCGCGGAAGTTGCGCCGCTCCACGACGCCGAGTCCGCGCGGGATTTCAGCGACAACGCCCGCGTCGAATATCCCCGGCCGTCTTCGTCGGGGCTTGAACCGCTCCCCGGAGAGTCTCTCTCGAAGTGGAAGCATCGCGAGCCGGTCGTTGAAGTGCACGCCGAGCCACCGCTTCCATCCGAGATTCATGAAGAAGAGCATATTCTGGCGCACGAAGAGCCCGAAGACCGGCTAACCGAAATCCTTCCGGAGGAACACCCCGCGGCGGAGCTGACGGAAGATGAAGCCGCCGCACTCGCCGAACACGTCGCCGAAGCGCAGGATGAAGAAGCCGCGCGAGTGGCGCAGGACAGAGTCTTCGCGGCGGCGGATGCCGAACAAGCGGCGGAAGAAGAGCACGAACTCGAGGAAGAAGAGTCCGAGGCCGAAACGGAAGGCATGATTGCGCCTCGTCCGGAATCGCGACAGGAGACGGAACAAGAACACGATAAGCTGGCAGCCGCCGCGGAAGACGAAGCGGAAGCCGAAGCCGCGCAGCAGGAAGCTCTCGAATCGCTCGCGGAAACCGAGCACGCGCTCGAAGCCGAAGCGGGCGTTGCGCCGGTCGAAAACGGCTTGCCGATTCCCGCCGAGAGTCCGATTGCGCAGGGGCAGCAGCCATCTCAGGCGCGCGTCCGCGATGATTTCCGCGCGCGAATGCAGCATCCTTCGCGCCGCGGAGGGCGCGACCGCGGCCCGCGCCGCGACGATCGCGGCCGCCGTCCGCAGCACGGTCACGGCGGCCATCACCGCTCGCAGCCGCGCCGCCCCCAACTCATCTCCGACTTGCTGAAACAGGGCCAGGAGATCATCGTCCAGATCGCCAAGGAGCCGCTCGGCAAGAAAGGCGCGCGCATCACGAGCCACGTCGCGCTGCCCGGGCGCTTCCTCGTGTACATGCCCACGCTCGACCACACTGGCGTGTCGCGCAAAATCGCGTCCGCTGAAGACCGCGCGCGCCTGCGCCATTTGGTGAACGAGGCCAAGGGCAGCGCGGGCGGAGGCTTCATCGTGCGCACCGCGGCCGGCAGCGCCGCTCCGGAGGAGGTACGCGCCGACGTGGAATTCCTCACGCGCACGTGGTCGGAAATCAAAGCGCGCTCGGAGCAGCGCAAGGCCCCGTCGATCCTGCACCGCGATCTGAATCTCGTCGAGCGCATGTTGCGCGATCACATCAGCAACGACTACGCGGCGATCTGGGTCGACTCGGAAGAGGAATACACCAAGGTCGTCGATTTCATGAGCCGTTTTCAGCCGGGGCTCGTGAATCGCGTGAAGCTCTATACGAAAGAGAATCCGGTTTTCGAGGAATTCGGCATCCAGCAGGAAATCGACAAGGGCCTGCGGCCGAAGGTGTGGCTGAAATCGGGTGGCTACATCGTGATCAACCACACCGAGGCGCTCGTCGCGATCGACGTCAACACCGGGAAGTTCGTTGGCAAGGGGTCAAACCGCCTGGAAGACACGATCGTTCGCACGAACCTCGAAGCGGTGAAGGAAATCGTCCGCCAGATGCGCCTGCGCGACCTCGGCGGAATCATCATCATCGACTTCATCGACATGGAAGAGCGCCGCAACCGCGAAAAAGTGATGGCCGCGCTCGAAGACGCTCTCAAGGCCGACCGCGCGCCATCGAAAATGCTGCGCTTCAACGAGTTCGGCTTGATCGCCATCACGCGCAAGCGCACCAAGCAAGCCCTCGAACGCACGCTCTGCCAGCCCTGCCCGTATTGCACCGGCTCGGGTATGGTGAAGTCCATCCCCACGCTGTGCTACGAAATCCAGACCGAGGCGCGCAAGATGGCTCCGGAGATGGAATCCGGCAGCATCACGTTGCGCGTGCATCCGGAAATCGCCAAGGCGCTCAAGACGCGCGAGTCTTCTCTGATCGAGGAGCTCGAGCGCTGGACGAAAAAGAGCGTGATCATCCAGGCCGACCCGACGCTGCACTGGGAGCAGTACGACATCTACTAGAAACTCGAGCGCCGAAAACTGAAAACGCCCCGAGAAATTCTTCGGGGCGTTTTTTTGCTCCAGTCCACAGGAATCGGTCCCTCCACCCGGAACTTTCTGATGGTTCAATGATGGTGGCAGTCTAAGCCCTTAATTGGACGATTTTGGCAGGTTTTGACGCGTTAAACGGTGCTAAACATGGCGGAATCTCAAAACGACAAACAAGCACGAGCTCTCGCGACGTACAAGAGCCTGGCACGCGCGGTCTACTCGCTGGACGACCTCCTGGATCGGCAGTGCGAGTTCCTCGGCCTGAGTCCGAGCCAATATCGCGTTCTTGAACATTTGCTGTTCTGCGGCCCCATGGCCACGGGAGAGCTTGCCGCGAAAATAATGGTCGGCGACAGCACAATCAGCGTCGTGACCAGGAATTTGGAGCGTGCGGGGCTTGTGGTTCGCCGCGCCGATGAAACGGACGGCCGCAAGGCAATCGTCCATTTGACCGCCGAGGGAAAGAGAGTGGTCCAGAATATTCTCCCGAAGCGCGCGAGAGTTTTGCGCGCCAAGATGTGCGTGCTGGGCAAACGTGAGCAGGAGAATCTGAGTCGCCTGTGCCTGAAGCTGGCGGAGGGCGATCCGGTGAAATTCATGATCGAGATGACAATGGAAGATCGAGGTGACAAAGACGGTTGAGAGTTCAGAGTTGAAAGTTGAAGGTAGGGACAAACCCACGCTTGCAGAAGCTGCAAGCATGGGGCACCCGGCAACCTGGGTTAACTGGACTGGACGGCTCGTTCCCGAGGAGCGTCCCATAGTCCGCCAAGCAATATGCCAACGGTCATGAAAACGAATTCCACGAACCACGTGAGAAGGTAGGGGAGGAATCTCCGATCCCCAAGTACGTCCACCGTAAGCCTGAAGAACTCTGGCAAAAGCCAGAGCTGTACCGACACGAGATATATGAGCACCATCGCTTGGCGATGCGCACGATGGCACCTACCCACGACCCACCCGCTAACCGCTGCGAAAATAGCATAAATAATCCACGTCGGATAAAGGTAGTAATGTTGCCACCAAGGGCTCAGCTTCAGACCACGTGCCAGCAACACTCTGTCAAGGAATCGCCACCAGGGAATCTCCACGGAGTAGAGGAAGAGATAGTTTGCGGCCCACCCTAGAGCTATAGCACGGAGTGCAAGCAGTTTGTGGGCGCGGACTTCCTTGCCAAACCCAACGACAATCGCAACCAGCACTTGCCTCCAATACCATGCGCCTGAGCGCCCCAGATTGTATTCCTCCAAGAGATCGCCTGAGAGCGCGTCATTCCTGCAGCCAAACTTGTGCAGCAACCAAGTTGCGCCCGATGGCGGCTGCACGGACCTCATGCTGCACCTCCTTCCAGTTGGGGTAGTCGCTTCCACAACTTCGTCAGTGCCTGGCGTGTCTGACGGACTTCTCGCAGCCCCTTGGCGGTGATGTGGAAGTATCTCTTCGCCCGCCCGCCGCGTTCAGGCGTGGGCTCGCCCAGCTCCGAAGACACGAGCCCTTTCGATTCGAGACGTTCTAAGGTGGCGTAGACGCTGGCGAGTGCTACTTCACGCCCGCTTCTCTCCTCAATTTCTCTTGAGATCGGGACTCCGTAAGCGTCCTCGCGCAGCCGCATCAAGACGAGCATCACGATCAGTTCGAAGTTTCCGAGGTAGTCTCGCTTAGCCATTTTTTCAAGGATAGTTAGGAAATCGCAACTTTGCAAGTGCCAGATGTCGAGCTGTTGAGGATAATGTGGAAGGGAAGGATCTCGATAGACCAAATGCCTGGTAAACGCTGCCAGCTCAACCGGTCGATGCAACACTATGTACTCAGTTGGTCCGACAGTACTTCCCCTAGAGAACCGACCTGTCGGGCTGTACTCAATCAGAACCTAGCCAGGGCAGTGTTCCG
>Ga0116223_10000401_pt1 | contig 54584 bp, 29 predicted proteins | sample Sb_taG_3_FD_90092 | JGI IMG/M metagenome (GOLD analysis project Ga0116223, IMG submission 90092) | Peat soil microbial communities from Weissenstadt, Germany - Sb_50d_a_PC metaG | ecosystem: Environmental > Terrestrial > Soil > Wetlands > Peat | place: Germany: Weissenstadt | collected 2010-09-21 | reverse complement strand
TTCTTGCGACTCTCCCCGATCAAACGCACGTTGCGCGCATGCGCTACGATCACTTCCTGCCCCAGAACACTCAGTAATCGGCTCACCCAGGGCGAGTGCATTCCGGTCTCCAACGCGATTCGGTGCTCTGGAGGCGTTCATAAATCAGGTCGCATTTTTCATTGTGGATTTGCCCCCTCAGGACAGGACGTGGACCGCACGGATGCCGCAAGAACTGGCATCGGGTGCTTTGAATGTTCAGCGCTCTGTCAGTCTTCTTCAGAAGTGGGAGATTATTGGCAACTTGATTTGTGGTAGTGCATGGCCGATTCCGGAGTGGGAGAATGTGAAATGGCTGATCGATCTACGTAACGAACTTGTCCACTTCAAGAGTGCAGAGTATGAACAGATCGCTCCGAGCCCAAAGCTTGATGTCGACATAATGAGACGTGTTCCAAAGGCTATAACGACAAGATCTGCTCAACGCGCGTGGCCCTATCGATTACTTACACCTTCCCTCGCAGGTTGGGCCTACAAGACGGCTCAATCTGCGATCTCGGAGTTTAAGACTGCGTACAAAACTGGAAGACTCAGAAAAGCTTCTGCGAACTGAAATTCCCGGGCAGTTGATTTCGCCGTTCGGAAAAGTCCCTGCTACCGACCGTTGCTGTGTAAACGATCGTGTTTATGGTTCATAATTATTGACAGCTAAGCTGCGGACAGCTTCGCGATGGACGAGATCGATGCTTATTCAGTGGTGCCTCAAGGGGATCCGAGAGCAAGCCTCATTTAGCGACAAGGAGGCCTCCGCACTAGTTGATGCAGGAATCCAAAGCAATTGGCTGTTCAACAATCAATCCATGCCGATAGTGCAAGCGATACGGACAGTCCAAGGGTTATTGAACGAGACCGCGCTGATTACCCAGGTCAACAACTACGCAGCCGTTAGAACGACGAGTCCCTATATTTCTCTCTCGGCGGGTGTCGTGCTTCGCAACACGCCCATCGGGACAAGAGTCTTCCCGGCGTGGAAGAGTGCGGTTGATTTTGCGACAGCGCGAGGCGGCAGTGCGGGTTATGTCTTCCGGTTGTGGACGATTGTGGCGCCGAAACCCGCTCCCGAGTTGATAAATGTGTCCGATGAAATTCGGAACCTGAATCTTTTTCGAGCCGCTTGGAAGTACCAGCATCAGGGAGAGATTACAGCCAAATTTGTCATTCCTTCACACCAAATCGAATATGTTGTGAAGGTTGACACTGACGGGAAACTGACAGGGTTTCGAACGAACAATTCGCGCTTCGTAAAACCTGAAAGCATTTGTAATCTTCTGGAGGAGATCAATGCCTAGGCTCCTCGGTACAGAGGAATGGAACAAGGCTGCGATTAACCGCACCGTTAGCTACCTCTTGAATTGCGCCGCAGAAGCAGCCGCCCTTTCCGATACATTTGGCTCGACGCAGATTCAGGATGACAGGTCTACCCGTCAAGAAGGCACTGCCCTTTTCGAAGTCCGAAACGCAAGAATGGAACTTGTAACAGAGGCTCTTGCCCTCTTGCTTGTATCTGACAATCTGAACGATGCGATTCGCTTCCTTGCCGATCCCGGTTGGATTCTGAATGGGCATGCGATGAAAGACAATCCAGAAGGGTTCGGCACACTGAGCACAAATATCCGGCAATTCGTGCGGATAAGCCTGTTTGTTACTTTGGCCGGAGAAGGCCAAATGCGGGCGACGATGGAAGAATTGGCATTCTCGACGGAGCGCGGTTACCTGGGGGTGCAGTGGAGGCGAGAGGCAGAGCGAGAATTTGTTTCGGTCCTTCCAGTCTTGTATGCCATCGCGGTCGCATCTCGCAGTGAACGAGAAACCATCGACTTTCTCGGTTCGCAGATCACAGCTGCGGTTCGCAACGCGACACACATCGATTTGATGGAGGAGCCGGACTTTCAACTGTTGGGTATCTACGCGACACCACCACTCGCTCAACCGAAGGAAGTTTCGCGCCAAACAGTTTTCAATTGGATCGATGGGCTGGCCGCTTTGTGGGAAATGGAACGGCGATACGCGATGAGGGTCCGCCAGATGAGACAGGACACCTATCATTGGAATGCGATCAATCCAACCGGGGATCTCGTAGATTGGAGTCTTCTGATTGCCGAGGTTGCAGCCTTGAGGTCAGGTAGATCTCCCGTCCCTCTGAATATTGAAGTGCTGCCGGAGATGCGCTTCTGTCAAGAACTCGCTTCGGCCTTTGCCCAGCATGCTCCACGGAAATGACGATATTTTCGTTGATAGCTGGTGAACTAGGCTCTGACAGAGCGAAACTCCTCAAGGGCCAAACGCAGATTTCGTGCCCCTCGCGAACTGATCAAAGCGCCACTTCCTCAGTTCGCGAGGAGGGAAGATTCTTCTGGCTGGCGTCAAGGTATACATCGCAAAAAATACACCGCTCTAATCCCATGCAGACATCATCGCATTTCTTGGTGAAGAAGCCGCGCCCAGTTAGTTGGACCCGCCACGATCTCAGCGCGGTGCGGGGTTAGCACCATCGCTGCCCAGTGAGCGGAAATCTGTTGATTCTCGCCTATCGAATCGCGCACCGGTAAACCCTTTGAATTCGTAGCGTACACAAGGGCTTCAGCAGTGGGTTTCTAGATCGCTGGCTGGAGCCGCGTCCTGACGGCTCCCCCGCCAGCCGGGGTATCCTTGCCCATTTGCGACCGTCACTCCTTCATAGCTCAATCGCTCAACGTTGGAGATGAGAGTTTGAGCACAGTTTAGACACAGTGAGGCCTTCGCGGAGCAAACAAGTAATATCGCGCACCACCGCGCACACTTGCCAAGTCATTGCAAGAAGGAAAGTTAAGCTGGTGCCGGGAGGGGGAGTCGAACCCCCAAGATGCTAAGCACCGGCGGATTTTGAGAGCGCGGCCGCAGAACTGGCAAACTACTGATTCTTAATGTCTTCAATCTCTTACGAGCTTTTGGTGGCTCGTGATCGTGCTGTTGCGTGCTGGTTCATGAAGGTCTGTTAAGCACAGTTTAGACACACTCGCCATAGCCTTCCTGCAGGGCTCTGCGGCTTTCGGTGAGCCGGCGATTCAACGACAGGTTCCTGATTGCTGACGGTTCGGCCCAGAACCCGCATGTGGCACGAAAAGTCCACGGCGCTCAACACGACGTGCAAGACTTATCCTGTTCGGAACGACAATGCCGTCATTACCGCATGGCGGACTCTTGTCGTCCACTGAGCGGCATGTTCGAGTTGTGGTTACGGAACAATGGGGAGAAGGAGAGCCGAAGGCGGCAACAATCGGCTTTCAGTATGGATCTGCGCCTGCATGCGGCGGTGCTTCTTCCCAAAACCACAACGGTTGCAGATGACGCTCGCGCGGCCACACTTCGTCGAGCGTATCGGCGTTATACAGCCTTCCGTTTTTCATTACCTCTCGGATGGGACGTGCGTTCTGTACATCTTCAAGGGGATTCTTGTCGAGCACGAGCAGGTCCGCAAACTTGCCTGGCTCAAGACTGCCGAGTTCGGTGTTGCGGCCAATGACTTCGCTCGATTCGATAGTGGCAGCACGCAAAACCTCATGCGGCGATAGGCCCCCAGCAGCAAGAGCTTGCAGTTCCCAGTGATAAGCCAGACCTTGAACTTCGCCGTGGCTGCCAACCCCGATCGGACCACCGGCCCGCATGATCCTCGCTGCACCCTGCGCTATCCGGGGATAGAGATATTCCTTGGTCCAGTACCATTTGAGGCGTTCTGTCTTCTCCGCGATCACAAAATGCGGAATGAACCTGTTTAGTTTGGCGTCGTCATGCGGAGATGCGTTGGTCAGGAAGTAATTCTGGGCTGGGGGCCCTCCGTTCGAGATTTCCAACGTCGGAGTGTAGCTGTCTCTAGTGCGCGCATAAAGCTGAACAATGTCATCAAAGATGGGAACAGCGGTAAGAGCGTGCTCGCTGCCGGCAAAGCCGTCCTGCACCTGGGTGAGATCGAGCTTCATATCAAGAGCCCCTTCAGTCGTTGGCATAATGCCAAGATCATGCGCGGCTTGGGCCACCCACTCCCGCTGGCGCCGATTTCCGGTCCTGTACTCCTTGAGGTTTCGCGTTCGATAGTGGTCGGGATATCGGCCCAAGACGTCGCTCACTTCTTCCTTCGACGAAAAGCTGTTGAAGGAAAAGACAGCCGGTCCGGTCGAATATACGCGCGGGCCAGTCATGAAGCCGGCATCGATCAAATCCTCATAGGCCAGCATGTCGATGCTCAGGGGTGAAGGGTCAAGCCCAGTGGTTACTCCGTAGGCAAGGCTTGCCAGAAAACCCCAATTCTCGAGATCCAGCACGCCGCGCCGCACCTCGCCCCAGTGCAGATGAACGTCTACGAATCCGGGGATAATGAACTTGCCGCTGACATCGTGGAGTTCCGCGCCGTGGGGCAGTTCAACTTTCCCTTGCTTGCCGACCGCCGCAATCCGATTGTCCACGATCACGATGTCCGCATTTTCGATAACCTCGTCTCCCTTCATCGTGATCGCGGTGGCTCCGCGCAAAACGATCGCTCCTTTGGGCACATCACGCGGAACCTCGACGACAGCCTCAAATGCTTCGGTTCCATCCAGGTTTTTCGGCCCGCCGAGTTTCGGCGGCTGATTCATGGAAACGCGGTCTAGCGGTCGCCGGTAGAAACTCGATCCAAGCGCCCAGGTGATGGTCTTTCCACCGTCCGCCCAAGCAAAGAAATCGGCGCCAACGGTTGTCAGTTTCGCGTGGGGCGGGCTGGGCTCTCCCAGTTCCACCACGCGGCTTTTTGTGCCTTCGGGCGGAACAGCCACCAGGTGCAACTGCTGGATGATCTGAGCCAGCACCCACTTGCCATCCGGGCTGATTTTCAAATCATCTGCCGGGAAGGTTCCCTCCTGAAAGTAGAAGCCGGGCCCTTTCACTTCGACAATGTGCCAGCGTCCGTGGCCATTCAAGTCAACGGAATAAAGACCGTCTTGAAAGTTGAGAACGACACGTCCGCTCTCCTGGGTAAACTGCGGCGTTCCGCCCAACACACCGGAAATAAACACGACCGGCGACCCTCCCTTTGCGGGAAGACGAATCGCGTCCGCCTCGCGGACCGAGCCATACTCGAGATGGCGGTGCATCCGCTCATAATTACTGGAGCGCACGGCAATGATCTCGCTGCCGTCGAGTGTGAAAACCGGGTTCGTATAGAACGCGGAATCGGTAGTGAGCTGAGTCGGATGAGCGTCTCCAGTGGCTGGCACGCGCCATATCTGTCCGCCTCGTGCTGCCGTCCATGTGACATAGACGATGGATTTCCCGTCGGGAGACCATGAAGGTTGGAACTCGGGTTCCTCGGCGGTGGTTAAGCGACGAGGGAGGCCGCCGCTCAGGTCCATGACGTAGATGTGGCCAAGTGCGGAGAGCAGCAAGCGCCGTCCATCGGGCGACTGCGTGGGCCACTGGATCAAGCGGGCGCGAACTGGGCCGGTCTCTTCCTTCAGCGGCAGCCGCAAATTCGGCCCAACTCCAAGAGCTACGTGCGCGGTGAAGGGAATAACTTGCGTCGCCGATGTGGCGATGTCGACGCGCCGGATCTTTCCACCATAGCTGATGACCAGGGACTTACCATCGGGCGTGAACGCATACCGAGGCAGGAGGTCGCGCGAGGCGCTGGCTTCCTGCTCGTCATGCTGAATGGGATAAAGAAGGGCTCGATCGGAGCCCGTGTTGAGGTCCCGCAGGCGAAGCTCCGTCTCTCCATTCCACCGCGTGCCATAAAGCAAGAGGCGGCCGTCCGGAGAAATGGCAGGTCTCATCGCGCTGCCCTGGGCTGTTACGATCGTCTCCACTTCGCCGGTAGACAAGTTGCGCCGAACAATATGCCAGAGCGGAAGGCTGATCTCGTCGGCGAAGCCCAGACCCGTTTTTTCCTCACAATAAAGATAGCGGCCGTCGGGAGAGGCAACCGCTCCCAGGGCATTGGAGCGGAATTCTTTTGCCTGGTCAGGCGAGGACTTAGCGTGCGTAATCTGGTTTTCACCACGGCCGGTGAGGTCGTACTGCCAAATTTCAAAGGCATTCAGATCTGGCTTGAACCTTGAAACAAAAATCGACTTGCCATCTGCGGCCCAAGCCGGCGAGATGAAAACCGTATTGTCCTCCAGGTTCGATATCTGTATGGGCCGAGTACCGTCCGCGCCTGCGATCCAAAGATTCTCATTCCCCGAGCGATCGGTGATGAAAGCGATCTCGGAGCCATCGGGCGAGTAGGCCGGTTGCGAGTCAAATGCCAGCCCTCCGGAGATGAGGTGGGCCTTGCCTCCCGCAATGTCAATTGCGTAGAGATCGCCCAATAAGTCAAAGACGATAGTCTTCCCGTCTGGCGAGACGTCAAGCGAGATCCACGTTCCTTCGTCAACATCGAACTCGATGTTGCGGGTCGTCTTGAGTGGCAGGTTGTAGGAATTCGTTGCGCTGGAATCTTGTGCGGAACCTGTTCCCAGACCAAGAACTGCTACCACAGCGACCAGAAACGACGTGAGAATTCGAGCCATGGCTGGATTCCTTCCAACTCGGACCGCAGGCCATCTTATTGCGGCGTTCTATATTGCGGAGGCCACGAATCAGTCTTCCTTTTCGGCGAATACCGATCCTGCAGATCCGTCTGCCTCGTACTAAGAGAGACCTGCTTCCCTTGAACGAAAACCGCCTGGGGTGCGCTGATGGGTTCCAGAGGATCTCCGTTCCAGATGACGAGGTCGGCATCCTTCCCCGGTTGTAGGGTGCCGTAATGATCCGCGATTCCCCAGGTCTCAGCGGCGTTTACCGTGAGGGCCCGTAAAGCCTGGTTCCATGACAGCCCATTTGCCACGGCAATTCCCGCTCCCTCGCGGATTACCGACCCGGCGTTGTGACTCAGGTGCACACCGGGCACAGAGAATGAGATCTTCACTCCCGCCCGTTGCAGAATGGCCGCATTATCGAGTCGCGCTCCGATCTGATCGAAAGTCGAAGGTGTGCTGTCGAAAGGATTCAGCACTATGGGTATTTTGTGCGCGGCCAGAACCGAGGCAACTCGCCATGCTTCATCCCCGCCGACAATGATGATTTTTAGTTGCAACTGCTCGGCCAGCGTGATCGCCTGCCGAATGTCCGATTCGCGGTGCGCGGAAATGGCCAGCGGGATCTTGCCTTCCACCACCGGTACCAGCGCCAGCAGATTCACGCGATTGACCAAGTACTCACGCTCCGGCAGTGTCCTGCGTGTGTCCTCTGCAAGCGTCGCATAACGGCGCGCTTCTTTCAGGGCCTCGCGAATCAGGATCCACTGCGCGCTTCTTGAGCCTCCAGTTCGAGAAGAGGCCATGCCTGCGACGGTTGCGAACATCGCGGCTTTCGGGCGATCGAGAATTTCCTTGCCTTCGCTCAATCTCAAAACCGCTCCCAACCCAGCGAACGGCGGAATAGCCGAAGAACTGGGACAAGTTACGGCGCGCGTCAAACCATCCGCACGAGCGATCGGAAAGAGAGTGGAGTTGGGATTTAGTGCATACTGCACATCGAAGACAGGCCCAAGCTGGCCGGTCGCCACAGCATGGTCCGTCGTGTCCTCGGAGCCGGATTCGACCAGCCCAAGTTCCGTGCCGGAGTTCATCAAGCCGGGAGTGACAATTCTCCCGTTAGCATCGATGACGCGCGCATCAGCGGCGATAGCGACGTCTGTGCCAACGGCAGCAATATGCCCACCTCGAATCAGAATGGTCGCGTTTTCGACTGGAGGCGATCCGGGCACCACATACGCTTTCGCGTGGATGATCGCAGTGGTTTGCGCGTTCACGACAGAAGTGATGCCGCACAATACGAACAGGAGAATCAGACGTGATGGGTTCTTCACGGATGCGCCCCCGAAGCAGGCTGCCCGAGTTCAAAATCCGAAACCGGTTGTCTCTTCGGGTCGTGACGATCATAAACAAGCGCACCATCAATGAAAACCAGATCAGCTTTTGTATAGACGCTGAACGGATTTCCCGACCACACGACTACATCGGCATTCTTACCGGCTTCAAGCGAACCGATTCGATCATCGAGCGCCAATGCTTTGGCCGGGTTCAGCGTAAGCCATTGAATCGCGCGCTCCTCGCTGATCTCCAGTCCTGCTCTGCGCCCGGCGCCCATCGCGATCGCCGCGTCCAGAGGGAACCTCTCGGCGTCCACTGGCATGTCGGAATGAAGCATCACGCAGGCACCGGCCGCGTCTAAATCGGCGGCATTCGCGCGGTTGCCGTCGTACGCCTCCATTTTGTATCCCCACCAATCGGGCCAGACTGCGGCGCAAACACCACGCTCGGCTAGAAGATCAGCAATCTTGTAAGCTTCGACCGCATGGTGAAACGCCGCGACTTTGAAGCCGAACTCCCTGGCAACATCGAGCATGATGGCCATATCGTCCGCACGATAGCAGTGCATGTGCACAAGGATGTCACCACGGAGCGCGGCGGCCAGCGTCTCCAGTTTCAGATCGCGTGCGGGAGGCTCAGCGTCGGGGTCGTGTTTGCGATTGTACTGATCCCATCTTCGCTGGTATTCCTGAGCTTTGATCCACGCCTCGCGGTATCCGGCAACATTGCCCATCCGGCTCGCCGGCGACCGCCCCTTCTCCCCGTAGTTGTACTTGGGATTTTCTCCACAAGCCATCTTCAGGGAAGGTCGCGCGGCGGGGAACACCATCTCCTGGACAGTAGTTGCCGGAACGTTCTTAAGCACAACGCCTCTTCCGCCAAAAAGATTGGTCGAACCCGGCAATACCTGCAGCGTGGTGACACCTCCGGCTCGCACGCGCGAGAACTGTGGGTCCTGAACGTTGATTGAATGCAGCGCCCAAACCTGAGCCGTGTTTGGGTCGGTCGCTTCGTTCACGTCCGAGACCCTCAGGTCGGCAGGAGTAAATGGGGCGGCAAAATCACCGAGGTGCGAGTGCACATCAACCAGGCCGGGGGTGATCCACCGTGACTGTCCGTCGATCACAGCGGCATTAGCGGGAGCCTTGAGATCCGTGCCAACGCCAATGATCTTGCCGTCGCTCAGAAGGATGCTGGCGTTCTCGAAGCGATAGCCCCGACCGTCAAGGATGGTGGCGTTCGTGATCAAGGTAGCGACTCGCGGTAGAGGTTTGTAGGTGCTTGGATAAGGATCGGCTTGGGCGGTAGTTCCACTGCTTTGTCCAAGAGCGGCGGCAGCGCAAGCCGTCGTAAAGATCGCCTGAATCAAGAAGCACTGAGTTTTGCTTAGCGTTCGCATTGTCCTGCGCTGCTCGACTGATTGTTGACGTCGTTGCTGCACCCTCAATATAGCTTCTACGCGGCGTTCCTTAGTGTGACAAACCTAGTTGCCACGTCAGGAAGGCCAACTCGGCGGTGGTTTGATCCACCTCGGCAGCCGTGGACAGGCTGCCAGAATGCCCCGACTTTGTGTCATACAAGAGCATCACAGGCCGTCCGGAGATGGTAGCGCTTTGGAGCATAGCCGTCATCTTTCTCGCGTGCGCGGGATCGACTCGCGTGTCCCCGTCGCCGGTCACAAGTAGAACGGCCGGGTACTTGGTTCCCTTGCGGACGTGATGGTAAGGAGAATAAGAGTAAAGAATCTTGAATTGCGCGGCGTCGCTCGCGGATCCGTACTCGGGAACCCACCAACGTGCGATGGAGAATCGTTCGTACCGCACCATGTCAATCAGGGGATAACGCCCGATGGCCGCTGAGAACAAGTCAGGCTGCTGGGTGATGGCCGCAGTCACGAGCAGGCCGCCGTTGCTCAATCCCTGAATAGCGAGCCGGCCGGAATTCGTGTAACGGTGATCGATCAGCCATTGCGCAGCCGCGATAAAGTCGTCGAAGCTGTTTTGCTTATGCTCTAGCTCGCCGGCTTTATGCCAAGCTTCGCCGAATTCATTGCCGCCGCGAATGTTTGCTACCGCGTACAAACCGCCGCGCTCGAGCCAAACCGCCTCCTCCGGCGAAAAAGTCGGTAACTGCGCCCAGTTGAAGCCTCCGTAGCCGTACAACAGAACCGGGGCATTCCCGTCTTTCTTGAGGTTCTTCTTGTGTGCAATGAACATCGGTACTCGGGTGCCATCCTTGGACGCGTACCAGACCTGTTCCACTTCCACGTCAGCGAGCCTAGAGGACACCTGAGGTGCCGAGATGGGCGACTGATTGCCGGTTTTTAATGAATAAGCGGAAAATGTTGGCGGTGTCTGGAACGATGAGTAGGAAAAGCAAACGATCGGTGAGCTCCAGAGCCCGTCGATCACAGTCACTGAACCAAGTCCCGGAAGCTTGATCGCGCCGTCGGACTTGCCGGTTGCGTCAAAAACGCGCAATTCGGAGTGGGCGTCTTTCATGTAGTTAACCAGCAGCTTGCCACCCACCGCCTGGAAGGCCTCGATCGCGTCCGAGCTTTCAGGAATGACAGTTCGCCACTGATCAAACTCCGGATGCTGCACATCGGCAACCATGATGCGCCCTTGCGGGGCCTGCCAATTGGTTCGTACGTATAGCCGCCCGCCCTCAGCTTGCGCTGAAAAAATTGCCGACATTCCCTGTACGATTGGTTTCACCGGTGAATCATCGCGCAAGTTCTTCAGATAGACGTCCACTGCGCCGGACGCACCATGGAGTGCGTGAATCACCAGCGTCGCTCCATCCTCGGACAAGCTGGCCAGCATGATCATTTCCGGCCCCAGCGCAGAGCCGAACACAAGTTTGTCGTTCTCGATTTTGGTTCCGAAGTTGTGCTGGTACAGGCGCGGGCCGGCGTCCTCGATCTTCACATAAAACAATCCGGAAGAATCCGGCAGAAGAGGGATGGATGGCCAATAGATGTATCGGGCTTCGGGCAGCACATCCCCCAAGTCGTGTTTCGCTTCCACATCATAAAAATGAACACTTACCTGATCGCGGCCGCCGTGGCGAACGGCGTAAGCGACAAGCCTACCGTTTGGGGTGATGTCTAATAGCTCGATCGTGTCCGAGTGATCGGCGCTCCAAGTATTCGGATCAATTAACAATTCTTCTCTACCGTTTTCGCCAACTCGGACGTAAAGGGAAGCAATTTCGCGCCCCGAGACCTTCTTCAGAATGAAGTATCGTCCAGCTCGATATAAAACCCGTTGTGCCTCTTCAATGTCGGTGAGTTCTAAAACGTCTTTGCGCAAAGTTGCGGAGTCGGGGCGCTGATCGAGGAGGGCAGCCGTGTATTTCTGCTGCGCGCTGATCCACGAGCGCGTCTTCGCGCTTGCTGAATCCTCGAGCCACCGGTAAGGATCGGACACCACGACACCGTGGATCGTATCGCTGGTCTCCTCAACAACGGTTGGGGGTGGCGCCGGAGCCGTAAAGCTCTGGGCTGAAAGGTTCACCGCTGAAGCACTGAACAAAGCCAACAATCTCAATTTGTATAGGCAAGACGCGAGCCTCATCGTTGTCTGCCCCCAGCAGGACAAGAGTGTACGCCTAAAGGAATGCGGGAGCACACGGCTCAACTTTGCCGTGCACTCCCGCGCAGGAGAAGGATGCTAGAACTGGAGCTTTAGCGCCAGTTGCAGCGACCGAGGTCCGCCCATCTGATAGAGGCTGCTAAAACCGCCGTCAGCTCCGCCGGTTCCCAAGCTGTTGGAAAGGACCTGAGTTGACAGACCGAAGTTCGGGCTGTTGATGTGATTTGCGGCGTCGGACTGAGCGCCCGGATCGCCGAAGTTTGAATGATTGAAGATGTTAAAGGCCTCTGCCCGGAACAGCAGAGTCACCCTTTCCGTCAGGGCGAACGAGCGTCGAAGCGCCAGGTCTTCCTGCCAGGCCCCGAATCCGCGCAACACGTTCCGACCCAAATCGCCTTGTGTGAAGGTATCGCTTGGGGCCACGAAGGCGGCCGGGTTGATGCGCTTTCCACCAGGATACTGTGAGCTATACAGATAGAGGGGCTGACCGGGCACAAGATTCGGACGCTGGTTTGCGGCGTCAGCGTTCCAGAACAGGCCGAATACCGGCACCACACCGGTGGTGACATTTACCGGCACAGACGAGTTCACGCGGAATAGACTGTCGAACGCCCACCCCCGCGTCAGCTGTTCAAGTGCCCGACCTCTACCCCGCGCACTTGGCAGCTCATAGGTGATTGCAGTCGAGAAACTGTGCCGCATGTCAAAATCGGAATTTCCCCGATCCCAATTCGGGTTGTAAACGTTGGTGTAGGGATTCGGCAAGTTGACATTCGAGCCATTGTCGACCGCGTGAGACCAGGTGTAGGACGCGATCAGTTGCAATCCGTGCCACGGATGTTGTTTGAACTGCGCTTGTAGTGCGTTGTAGTTCGACCATGCATCATTGGTAACCACGTCCAGGTAGCCGAAATTCGCATTTCCGCCCATGGCGGGAGTTAGCATGTTACGGCGAAGCAGGTCATCACCCTTATTACCGACGTAGCTGACCACCAACGAGCGTGTGTTGCCCAGCGCGCGTTCCGCCGTCAAGTTCCACTGGTAAACTCGGGGATCCTTCAAGTGCGGATCGAAGGCGAAAACGAAGCTATAAGGAGGATTGAGCGTGAAAGGAATCGGTGCGCCGTCGGCAGGGCTGATGGGAAAAGAATAGGTTCCACCGCCATCGGCTCCGTACAGGTACTTCGAGCGTCCGTAGGGGAAGCCCAGAGTCCCCTGGGCGCCTTGTTGGTTACCGAGGCCATAGAACATGCCCCAACCGCCACGGATCACAAACTCCTTCCCGGATGCATTGCTTACGGTATAAGCAAATCCCAACCGAGGAGCGAAATTGTGCTTGTTGGCCTGCCAAAGCGGTGTCCCTGTCGGAGCCAATGCAACATTGGCTGGGTCATTCAGATTCGTCGCGGTGTAAAAAGGATGATCGCTATTTTCGCCGGGGGGCGGGTCATAGTCCCACCGGATCCCATACGTGAACGTCAGGCGTGGAATGACTCGCCACTCATCCTGCGCATACAAAGATACATTCGTAAATACAGGCCGGAGTTCCGAGGTGTCGTAGGAATCAATCGACGCGTAGTAGATGTTGCCGGTGGCTAAATCTGCGAAGGAGTCGGCAATATAGCCCATGTCCCAGGGACGGTATCCGTTCGTGGGCGTGAGCCGGCGGTAATCAACTCCGAACTTGAAATTGTGCCCTCCTTTACTCCAACTCAGGGAATCGATCAGGTTAAATTGATGTTGGTGATTCGTGGCGTCGTTGCCGACATAGTAGCCGGTCGTGCCATCAAGCACGTAGAGGCTGAAGACGGAAGTCTTAGTCGAGTAATTTGGGTTGGTCTGAAACAGGTAACTTTCTGACGGGGCGGTTGCACCTCCGAAATTCGTCGGCACCACCGTCGTCGCTCCCTTGGTCTGGCTGAGATTTACGCGAAAGTCGTTCACGAGCCGGTCAGAAATAATGTAGGTAGCGCCGGCCGTGATCGTGCCCACGTTGGAAGTAGTTGTGCTCAGAGTCGATCGGGTATAGAAGTCAAAAGCTCCGTATTGGGAACCATTGGATGGCCCATAGTTTCCGCGGATGAAGAGATTGAGCTTTTTGGTGACCGCATAGTCCAGTTTGAGACTGGTTGCGTTTAGGGTAGAGGGGTCCGAGAAAGTGAGGATCGAAGTCGCTATCGGCTGACCAACTACGTCGTTCTTGTTGGGAAGAGGATAAGCATTGAGCAGGGGTGCTACTGCCGCAATGGAGTTTGACCGAAGCCACGTGGAAGGAACCAAATCGGTGCGTGTGAAAGGGACCCTGAGCCGCAGCCCTTCGTAGGAGAAGAAGAAGAAAAGCTTATTGGGAATGATCGGACCTCCGAAAGTCCCCCCAAAGTCATTCTGCTTTTCGGCCGGCCTGGGAAGGTTGTTCACTCTCGCGAAGTAGTCCCTCGAGTCGAACACATCGTTTCTGAGATACTCGAAGACACTGCCGTGCAACTGGTTGGTGCCAGATTTGGTCAAAATCGACAGTTGTGCTCCTGGCGTGCGGCCAAATTCCGGCGCAAATGTGGAAGTTTGAATCTTGTACTCTTGCAGCGAATCCACAGACACCATGTTGTTGTAGCCACCATTGTTGCTGGTAGCTTGTGCGGCACCGGCGCCTGCCGCACCCAAATAGACGTTGCTGCCCTGGGTGATGCCGACATTGGCGCTGACTCCGTCGATGGAAAAGTAGTTCGCGTCCGTACGCTGCCCGTTGACGCTGAACTGACCGATCCCGGAATAGTAAGTCTTCGCGGTCACGTTTCCGGGTGTCAGGTCAATCAAAGCCTGGAAACTGCGGCCGTTCAAAGGCATATTCTCGATAAACGACCGCTCGACCTCGGTCGCAGTGGCCGTCGAGGTTTCGACCTCGCTCGCGGTCGCGCTCACGTTGACCGTTTCATTGCCGGAACCTACGGGAAGCACTATCGTTTCCGAGAGCCGGTCCTGCACATGCACCTCCAGGTCAAGTTCCGTTTCCTTGAACCCAGGTGCCTTAACGATGATCTTGTAGTGACTGGGGTGTAAGTTCGAAAAGTAAAACAATCCGGCATCACTGGTCTTAGCCACAATGGCCATGCCCGTTGCCGTGTTCGTCGCCGTGACTTCTGCGCCCACGACGGCGGCTCCATGGGGATCGTTGACCTGTCCCGTGATGCTCCCGTCTTCGCTCTGCGCAAACATCATTGGAGACGCGCACAAACACACCAACAGCATTCCCACCAAGAGACGTAGAATGCGTCCGTTCATTTCTCCTCCTGTGCACGAAACAAAGCAGCTTGCGACCAAACTCAAGTCTATGCGCGCCACTTGTAAAGGCCTCCATCGAGCCGGTGAGAAATCGGCGGGAACGCCGCCTTCAAACCCGGCCACGACGGGAAAATCAGGACGATGGCAATGAGCCAGGGGCCTGACAGTGGCAAAAGGGCACTGTCAACTGTGAATCGCGGATATCGTACACCGCAGTTGGACTTGGTAAAGAGCCAGAAGTTAACGCTGTTGTAGGTCCAGTTGCTCGTGGCCCACGCCTGCACGCCGGTTGACAAAACGGAACAGGATGTAAAGAGGCACGCCCAGCGCCGTCAATGCAAGGCCCATAATGGCGTGCTTGAAATCTGAGACGATTGTGTTGAGCACAATCCATAAAGTTGCCGAAACAAAAAGCAAGGGTGGAATTGGATAGAAGGGACAGGTATAAGGGCGCTCCAGGTTCGGCTCTTTTCGTCTGAGCACGATCACACCGAGCACGGACAGGCCGTAAAAAATCCAAGCTGTAAAAATAACGGCAGTGAAAAGTTCCTGAAAAGTTCCCAGCAGCGTAAGGGTTGCGGCCCAGATTCCATGCGCAACGAGCGCGACGACTGGAGTGTGATACTTTGCGTTGACACGCCCGAAGGAGCGAAAGAAAAGGCCATCATTTGCCATGGCCATTGTGGCCCTTGGCGTTGAAAAAGTAGAGCCATTGATGGCACCCAGGATGGAGATGGCAATGAAAACTGTGAGAAGCGTCGCCGCTCCCGAGCCGAGCGCCGACGAAACAGCGACCGCAGCCACCCGGTCGCTCGCCTTGATGACAGAAGGATCGAGCACGGAATAATAGGCAATGTTGGCGAGCGTGTAGACGACTACGCACGCCAACGTCCCCAAAATTAAACTTGCCGGAATGTTTCGGGTCGGATTCTTGACCTCCCCGGCGGCAAAGGAAATCACATGCCATCCGTCGTAGGCCCACAGTACGCCGATCAGTGCGATCCCGAAGGGCGCGAACGATAAGTGGAAAGACGCCGGCCAGAGATTAGCCGCCAGACGCGCGCGATCTCCATGGGCCACCAGGAAAACAATCATCAGGGAAAGTCCACCAAGTTTCGTGATGGAGAGAGCATTCTGGACCCATTTTCCAAGCGTCACGCCGAAACAGTTGATGGTTGCGAACAAAGCAATCACCGCTACTTGAAACAGCTTTTGTTGAACGACGGAGAAGTGGGCGATGGGCGCGATGTACGATCCGACTCCGACCGCCATGGTTGCGACACTGCCGCTATTAATAATGCAGAGGCCCATCCAGCCATAAATAAAGCCGGCGAAACGGCCATAGGCGCGTTCGATGTAGATGTAGAGCCCACCCGCAAGGGGCAGGCTGGCACCCAGTTCCGCCAGCGCAAGTCCGCCGAAGATGCTGAGAACTCCTCCAGTGACCCAGACGGCAACGACACCGAGCACAGAGTGAATGTGGCCTGCCACACTGCCAGGCACCAGGAAAATGCCGGAACCGATAATTACGCCAACGACCAGCGCCGTGGAATCCAGCAGCCCGAGTTGTCTGACAAGAGTTGGTCCCGGTTGAGCCACGGCAGAGTCCTGCGTGCGCCCCAATTGATTCTCTTTTCTCAGGCCGATTGCATGACGAAGCCTGTTTCGAAATTTGATCTACGATGAAGCGTTACTGCGGGGTCCATCCATTTCGTACACGATCTCGCCGCCCACGATGGTGAGTTCCACTTTTGTCCCCGCAATTTCTTTCGGCTCAACGTCGAAAATGTCGCGAGAGAGAACGACCAGATCTGCCAACTTGCCAATCTCGATCGAACCCTTGATGCGGTCCTGAAACGAGGCGTACGCAGGCCCGACTGTATAAGCGTGCACCGCCTCACGAACCGAAATCTTCTGTTCGGGAACCCAGCCTCCCGGACAGCTACCGTCGAGAGGAAGACGTGTAACGGCCGCGTAAATGCCCGCGAGCGGGTCGATCGGTGCAACCCACCAATCGGAGCCAAACGCCAATGTGGTGCCGACATCCAGCAAAGATCGGAAGGCCCATGCTCCCTTTGCGCGATCGTTTCCAATTCTGTTACAAGCCCAGCGGCCGTCATCGATGCAATGGTAGGGTTGCATCGACGCGATCACCTTCATCCTCGACAGGCGCGCAATGTCCGATACCTGGAGATGTTGCGCATGCTCAATACGGAACCTTCGATCTCGCATCCCGTTGGAGCGTTCAATCTCCTCGAAGAAATCAAGAACCATACGGTTGGCGCGATCGCCGATCGCATGAATGGCCAGCTGCGAACCGGCAGCGTCCCCTCCGCGCAGATTGCCCCGCATCTCTTCCGGATTGCTCAATTCGTCGCTTGGTCCGCCGCAGTTCTTTGGATCGTCAGTGTATGGATGCAAGAACCATGCCGTGCTCGAACCGAGCGAGCCATCGGAGAAGCCCTTAAGACCTCCAATCTGCAAGGTGTCGTTTCCGAAATGATCCAGCACTCCAAGATTTGCTAATTTCTTCCACTGGGGAAGCGGAGTGTAGAGCGAGGTTCCAATTCTTAGCTTCTTGCTCGTCTGCAGCGACTGATAAGCGCGGAAAAGATCGGCTGAGCTCTCGGCAGCTCGTGACCCAACAAATCCCATATCATGAACGGCCGTCACACCGAAACTAAACGCATGCTTTTGTGCTGCAAGCAGAGCAGGCGCGATTTGTTGAACGCTCGGGGAAGGGATGACCCTTTCAATCAGATCCTTGGCCGCATCAATAAATATTCCGGTGGGATTGCCGTGGCTGTCTCGCCCGATCACGCCGCCGGGAATGTCGGGTGTGTGGCGATCCAATCCCGCTATTTTCATGGCCCATGCATTCGCCAGCATGGTGTGGGCGTCCACGCGGTTCACGAAGACGGGATGGTCAGGCGTGACATCGTCGATGAGTTCGTGACTCGGCAAGACCGGAGAATCCCAGGCCTGCGGGTCCCATTCTCCTAGCAGAATCCACTCCCCTTTTGGCCGCGACTGCGCATACTTGCCAATTCGGTCGCGGACTTCCTGTCTGCTCTTGGCGCTCCTTAACTGCACGCTCGCAAGCGAGGCCCCGCCGTAGTAAAAATGCACGTGCGCGTCATTGAAGCCAGGCAGTACTCTGCGCCCGCGCAAATCAATGACTTTTGTCTCGGCGCCTTTTAGCGACAAGACTTCTTTTGTGGTTCCTACGTATGCAATCTGCCGATTGGCGATTGCGACCGCTTCTGCCTCAGGCTGGACGGGATTCTCAGTCCAAATTTTCCCACCGCTCAGTATGAGATCGATGCCTGCTCTAGTCATTCCCATATATGCATGCCCTTTGATAATCAGTCGAAAATCGACAACTGACACAAAACGCTCGCGCGATCTTACGAGTCACCAATATGCAGTCCTCGGTTCGCCCACCAAAATACCATCACCAGCCCGCGCGGAATCCCCGAAAGTGCGTCGGCGTCATAGTTGCCCCGACGACTGGCTCAGGTAAAGAGCCAGAAACTGGTGATACGCTGAGTCCAGCGACAGGAGGACCCGATGCGCATTCTAGAGAGCATCTGGCTCGATCGTAGTGGCCGCTTTACATTGCAAGAGCAACTCGTGCGCCAGATCAAAGAGTACGTGCAACAGGAGAGATTGAAACGTGGCGAAGCCATGCCTTCCACCCGTGAATTGGCCAGCGAGTTGAAACTTTCGCGTAACACCGTGGTTTACGCCTATGATCGCCTGGAAAGCGAGGGCTACCTCGAATCCCGGCCAAGATCCGGTGTTGTGGTCAGTTCCTCCATTTTCCTCTCGCCGCACTCCAAGTGGCCGGTTGAGGCCGGCCCCGTGAATCGAAAACCTGCCGCTGGTTCCACTCTGCGAACCCCTCTTCGATATCCCGCGCCGTTCCGCCCCTGCCAGCCGGACGTGAATCTTTTTCCGCTGCCCATCTGGAATCGCTTCCGGGGACGCATCTTGAGACGCGAAGGCAGAGGGCTCTTGCAGTATCAGGCGAGCTGCAACTCCGGAGTGCCAGAACTGCGCGAGAATCTCGCTAACTATCTGCAGGACAGCCGCGGCGTCAAGTGCAACTGGCGGCAGGTAGTAATTACTGCCGGCTCGCAGCAGGGCCTCTTCATACTTGCGAATCTCCTGCTGAAGGCAGGTGACCGTGTCTACGTCGAGGACCCAGGTTATGTGGAGGCCCGGCTGGCGTGGCAGAGTGTCCGAGCCAAAATAGAGCTTGGCGCGATCGATGAACAAGGGCTCACCTTGCCACGGGGGCCGTCCAACCGGTTTTCACTCATCTATACGACCCCCTCGCGGCAATTTCCAACTGGGGTATCAATGTCCCTTCCTCGCAGACTGGCATGGATCGATTTTGCCTCCCGGACGCAAACCTGGATCATCGAGGACGACTACGATTCGGAATTGCGCTACTCCGCACCGCCGCTTCCAAGTCTGCAAGGTCTCGATCGCAACAACCGCGTCATTTACGTTGGTACCTTCAGCAAATTACTGTTCCCTTCTCTCCGTCTCGGGTATGTGGTCGTCCCGGAGAGTCTCCTGGAAGGTTTCGAAAGATGGAAACATCTGATTGACGATCACCTGCCGTTGATTGATCAGGCGACGCTCGCCGCATTTCTTGAAAGTGGAGCATTCTTCTCCCACATTCGACGGTGCAGGAAGGCCTATGCGGAGCGGCAAGCACTTGTTCTGGATTTATTTCAGAAATCGGATCTTCCTCTCGAGTTCCGCTACACCGACGGAGGGATGAATCTGGCTGGATTCCTTCCAGCCGGAACCAACGATGCGAAATGGTCGGCCAAGTTGCGGAACGCCGGTTTCGACGTTCCCCCGATTTCCCACTATTCCGTCAAAAAACGGGACGCGGGCCTCATTTTCGGATTCACGGCATTCAGCCCAAACGTCATTCGAGCGTCATTCGAACGCGCGAGCCGAGTGCTCCGTGAATGCGCTCGGGCATGAACGGGGCCGAATCAGGTTCCGGAGCGATTCTCGTTATAGTGGCGAATCATTTCGGAGAGAGTGCGATGCGAGGAATCGGCGGCGCAGGCCAGCTTTTGGGCTACAGCCATAGCATCTTTTTTCGGCTCGTCCTGGCCTAGCTTGAATTTGCCTTCGATGCGCTCAATCGGAATCTCGAATCCGAGAATGTGATTCAGCCGGCGCGTAATCGCGGAGTGCTCGATATCGGTCACCTTCCATCCGTTTGGATAAGGTTCCTCCATGCGGTTGGTCAGGGCTTCAAGCCAGTACTCCAATTGATGATTGCTCTGCGTTTGAACTTTTCCATAACAATGCACTGCTGTGTAGTAGACCGTGGACGGCATATCGCGATTCGGATACCAAGAGCCGGTCACGTAACTATAAGGTCCGTGGAAGATGACCAGCGTCGGATGGTTGCTATTCTGCAGCACTTCAGCGTGATCATTAGCCCTCGCGATGTGGCCCACGAGTGTGCCGTGCTTGCCGCGAGTTCGGTCGAGAAGTACCGGCATGTTTGTTGCGAAGGGTCCAGTGTCCCCGTTGTTGACCACTAACGCCCACGGATAGTGATCGATCAAATCGAAAATCTCTTCTTCTGCATTTGGCTTCCAACACGATCGAACGAACATTGAGGCTTACCTCGAATCGGTATTCTTGGGCGGAAAGTTTCCGGCATTCAAACGCATTCATGGTGCCCCAAGTAGACAATTTAAGTAAGAGCCAGAAACAAGCGCTGACATGGAGCCAGCTTCGCCGACCAGTTCAGCGGGGTCCTCTAGCGCAGTGGATCCAACGAGTTTTGCCTGCCGGCGGATGGGGTTAGAAAACTACAAATTTCTAACTGCTGAGACGCCAACCAAATGTTGATGCGGGTTCGCGAGGGTCGCTCTAGGAGGGATTTTCTAACGCCTCGCGTCACTCCTAAACACAATCTACTTCGCACAAAATACCGGTCACATTAGCCGGCTTTCAACACTCTCATTAATTTTTCGCCTGGCCTCAGTGGTTCTGACGGATAGTCAGATGTCGATCAAACCAGTCGAGCACGCGACTCCAGTAGTCCTGAGCATTAGCCAGGCTCCAGGTGCCCTCCCAATGTTCTTCGCCGGCGTATTTCGCGTAGACTACCTCCTTGCCCAACCGGCGTAGGCCGACAAACACCTCCTCAGCCTGTTTCCAGATAGGATCCAGATCGCCCTGGACGATCAACACTGGGGTTTCCACTCGGTCCAGATAGAAGAGGGGCGAATTTTCGACATACCGGTCTCGGAACTGCCAAGGTGTACCGACCATTCCACCCTGGCCCGTTTCTGACCAGCCGATTCCGCCGGCTGCGCCACTCTTGTCCAGGTCACCATAGAAGCTGATGAGGTCGGCGGGACCGGCGCTGTCCACCGCCGCTTTGAATCTGGACGTCTGCACAATGAGGGACAGAGTTGAATAACCACCATAACTGTGCCCCATCACTCCCAGGCGGTCGGGATCGGCGATACCCAGATCGATAGCCCGGTCAACGCCTGGCATCACGGTCTTCAGCAGATCTTGCATGGGCGTGCCTTTCCGGAGAGGTGTGTCAGGCAACAGCACAGCGTAACCCCGAGTGGCGAGGATTTGAAGGTTCTCGACACCTGAGCCGGATAGGCCGAATCGGTAGGTGGTTGCCGAACGGTAGGATCCACCGTATACGTCCACAATGAGGGGATAGCGGCTACCTTCCTTATAGCTAGCTGGCAGAAGCAGGGCTCCGCGGAGTTGCTGACCGTCGATTCCTCGCCACTGGATGATGTGGCTCTTCCCAAATGACATGCTTTCGATCTGGGGGTTAATTCGGGTTATGCGTCGGCGATCATGGAGGTCAGGGCCACATACCCAAACATCCTCCGGATGTTGAGCGTCCTGCGCAACGTAGGCTACAAGCTTTCCGTCACGGCTAGTGTCGGTGGTAAAAATGGCGTCGCGGCTGAAGTAGCGCGGCTCCTCAAACAAACGAGTAACAGTTCCACCAGGAAGGCTCACCTTGTAGAATCCGGCCTCTTTAGTGTCTTCATTCCGTGCAAGGACGACAAGGGACCGGTTGTCGGGAGACCAGAATCGTCCACCCCCCGCAGGAGCCACGATCTCCAGAATGACGTGATCAGGAATCTCGGCAATCTGTTGGAATGACCGCCGCGCCAACGAAGCCACCCAGATCTTATTGGAACCGACCCGCCCATACTCTTCGGTGCTAACGAGGTAAATGAACTCAGCATTTGCATCCCAAAGGGGCGCGCGATGTTCATCGTTAAACGGCGGATGCGTACCCGGTGTCAGGTTCTGCGGCTCCCCGCCATCGATAGGGACGACATAACAGTCACCATTCTCTGAAGTCGTGTAAGCCAGAGATGAGTTGTTCGGAGCCCAACTAACGGAAATCCCGTATTCCTGCTTCAGCTTTGGGACTAGGACTCGCGACTTCCGGTCGGCAAAAGAAAACAAGCTGAGTTCGTAGACGGGTTGCTGCGTGTTCTCCTCAATTCCGTTCCAGGCCATGTACGCCAAGTACTTACCATTGGGGGAAATCCAGTACCCCAAGGGCTTGATCCCCGTCACAAGGTGCTCGACTTTCCCGCTTTCCACCTCAATGCGAGTGAGATCCCCAACATAGCGATTCATCCATGACTGGTTCTCCAGAGGCTTCTCAGGCGCCGCACTATCGGCCCCCCTTTGCGCTGCAGCGGGCGAACTGTATACCGTAACGGTGACGCCGTCTAATCTGCCATCTTTCGCAGTAGCGGGAGGAGGTGGACTGATGAGATCCGTTGCCTGCTCCAGCGTCATGCCTTCGGGTAGCACCTTCGCCACGATATAGCGGCTATCGGGAGTCCAGCGGACCACCTGAAAATTGAAGAAAGGCCGCGGGATCGCTTCGGAGAGCTGGCGCACCTTTCCGCTGGCCCTCTCCCACAGCCAGATGTGTTCTGTGCCACTGCGATCTGAATAAAAAACCAAGTATTTCCCATCAGGAGACCAGACTGGGCTAGAACTGGTGCCTTTCCCCTCCGTCAGATTACGAGACTCGCCCGTTCCGGTATTCGTGAGCCAGACGTCGCATCCCACTGCCTCTGTAAACGCCCCGGTTCGCGTGTAGAACCGGTAGCGCTCCGACTGCATACGTTCTTGCTTGCGGTCATCCTGGACCGTGTATGCGACCCATTCACCGTCGGGGGACAGGGCAATGGGCATTCGATTGGCCAGCGCCATGATGCCTAGGGCATCCTCGATCTTTAGCGGTGCCGGTTGGGAGCCCGAGATCTGGCAGAACAGGGTCGAACATGCAACGATCTGTAGGGCGATCAGTTTTCTCAAAATGTCCATAAGCCTCTGCACCTCCCGACCTGCACGAGATTCCTAAAGTTCTATAGCTTCCGGTTAGTTCTGAGTCTGCTCGTTTCGACGACTATACACACGCAAAACGCCAAAGCGGCGCGGCGGAACATTTTCTGGCTGGAGGCCTACCCATATTCAACAAAGTGAAGCGCTATTTTTCGGCTTGATCTTTGGACGAACTGATTCCCTACCCCCGATTGCCCCCGCAGACGGCTGGTTTAATCGCCGCCACCAAAATCCTTGACCGCTCCCGACCTTTGATCTATGCTGCGCTGGATTGACGTGGTTCGACGGGCGGCTACGTGCAGTCAAGAATCACGTTTTAGCTCTGCGTGAGTGCTTCCTGCACGCTGACGGGGCTGTTTGCCTCCTGTAATTCCTCGACAATCTGATCTCAGAAAATTTTCTCGCACTTTCGCCGAAAAACACATTTGTTGATTGTCTTAGCATGTGTAAGGCACTGTTTGTGTTTGAGGCAAGGGGAACCGAGTTCCGTGCCTCCGGCGGCGAAGCGATGCTGACGGGATTCAAGATGGCTAGGACAGGGGTACGAGGTGTGACCAACCGACTGGCAGCTGGCGATCTTGAATCGTGCCTGCCTGGGCAGAGAGTGGCTGCGCCTGACGTTGCCGCCTTGAAGCTACAATCGCGAATTCTGGAACTCTACGACAATCTTCGAATACCCGTATTTCGCTACCTGATCTGTCTTGGAGTACAACACGAAGAAGCCGATGAAATCCTGCAGGAGACTTTTCTGCGCGCCTACAAGCATCTTCACGGAGGTGGTGAAGCCCACAATCTCCGGGGGTGGGTCTTCCGTGTTGCTCACAATATCGCGGTAAACCAGTTCAAGAAGCAGCGACGATTCGGCGGTGCGGAACCTGAATCGTATGAGTCATTTCCTGTTGCCGCCGATCCCTCCCCCAACGCCGAGGAACTCCTGCTCCGCAAAGAGAAACTGCGGGGAATATGCAATTCAATAAAGACGTTGTCAGCCCAAGAACTGCATTGCGTCCACCTCAGGGCCGAGGGACTGCGATATCGGGAGATTGGCGACATATTAGGCATTGGTGTCTCCACGGTTGCGGATTCCTTACGACGCGCAATCGCTAAGCTTGCCGGAGGCGAGGATGCGTAAATCGAAACAAATCAAAAGGGTTTCGTCTCTTGATGACCATATTACGGATGAGATGTTGCTATCCGCCGCTGACGGTGAGTTGGGGAGTGAAGCGGCAGCCAAGGTCCGGTCTCACCTAGAAGCTTGTTGGTCTTGCCGAGTCCGCAAGGAAAAGATCGAACACGCCATCGAGGACTTGGTCGACTATCGCGCCGCCCTCCTCCAATCCTACTTGCAACGGCCAGGCGGCCCGCGCGCGATCTTGGCGGCAAGGCTGCGTGAATTCGCCTCTAATCACGAACCCGAACGGGACTGGCGGTACTTATTGGAGTGCGTGGAGCAATTTGCTCGCACTCATAGGGCTCCCAGGATCGCGTGGGCTGGGGCGCTGGTCACGCTGTTGGGCATAGCATTTTTGGCCCGAATGGCATTCTCGCCAACGGTGTCTGCAAGCGAGTTACTGGAGCGCGCCAAAGCGTCAGAACGGGTCAGCTTGGGCGCGGTGAAACACCCTGTTGTTTATCGGAAACTGCGAATCCACTCTCGAACAGAAACGATTACAAGGACAATCTATCAGGATACGCTCTTGCACCGGGAAGCAGAATCTACGGACGCCGGTCAGACGGTGATCGCCGAAATGCAACGACAACTGCAGGCTGGGCCGTTCACCTGGCAGGACCCGTTGTCGGTCCCGGCTTTCATTGCATGGCGCTCGAGTTTACCGGAAAAAAGCGATGAGATCGAGCAGGGGGCGGACGGTCAGATAACCCTTCAAACGAAGCCTGCCACTGGTCCCGTTTCGGAGGTCGATCTGACGCTGCGTGGCAGTGATTACCACGCCGTTGCCGAAACGCTGCGATTTCAAAATAGCGAGAACATCGAGATTAGTGAAGTCGCTTTCAGGGTTCTTGCCTTTGAAGCCGTGAACCCCTCCATTTTCGAAGCCTCGGTTTCGGTTTCTGTTTCGGTTTCTCCGCCGCTCTTGCCAACATTAGCAAGCCTTGTTCCGCGACCATCGCTGGGGGACTTAGAAGATGCAGAGGTGGAAGCCAGATTGGTGCTGCATCAAGTCCAGGCTGATCTGGGAGAGCAGATAGATTTTGCCTCTGGGGTGGGAGGTAGAACGGTTGTCGTGTCTGGAATGGTCGACACCACGGAGCGCAAACAGGAGTTGGTGCAGGCGCTCCGAAGCATTCCCTACATGAGAACTCGATTTAATACGCTGGACGTTGTGACCATCGAAGGGGTCGCATCCGGGTTAAAGGAAGAGATTCCCTCTGTGTCGGTCGAATCAGCACCCTTTCTTGAGTCACAGCTGGAGGACAAGTTCCCGGATGCGAAAGATCGCACGGACTTTGTGAATCGAGTGCTGGAACACGCGCTGGCTGCGGTGAACAGAGCATGGTCTCTCCGACGGCTGTCGGAAAAATACAACAGCGACGTTACCGCGAAGCTCGACATAGAATCGCAGCACAAACTCGGACTCTTAATCCGTGATGACGTCGGAGCCCTACAGCAGGAATTGGATAGTCTAGGAGCGTCTTTAACGCTGTTAATGCCGGACGCTGGCGGCCAAGTGTCCGAAGCCCCGGTCACGTCGGAGACCTATGACGCAGACTGGCATTGGGGTGTGGATTCAGCGTTCTCCGACACGCAGCTGATCCAGAGTGACGTCACGGTGCTTCTCGGGGGATCGGCCAACGAGGACGTGGATGCTCAGGCCCTTATGCGCAGCCTGCAACTTGCGCTGACCCGCATGGAGAGACGATTGCCCGCTCTCTGTCAACAACTAAATGAAACCTTCTTGACGGCCAAAGCTGGTGTTCGCGAAAGGGGAGGCATCAGATGAAAACACCCATCGGGATACTTGGGACGATCTTGGTCGCTGCTAGCTTGTTCGCGCAGACCTACACGACGGGGGAGATTTCCGGTGTTGTGACCGACAGTACGGGCGCAGTCTTGCCGCACGCCACCGTCACCGCGCTGAACAAAGACAATGGTACGCAGCGTTCCACGCAGACGGGTACCGGGGGATTGTACAGGTGTGCTTTGTTGCCGCCGGGGATTTACATGGTGACGGTAACGGCCCCGTCATTCCAGACTTTCACACGTGATGAAATTCGCGTCGAGATTGGTCATTCGGTGCACCTCGATTTTCAAATGAAGATCGGCAGTGTGGCGACTAAGGTCGAAGTCAGCGGCACTGCGTCGGTGCTGGAGCCGAGCAACCCGAACGTGACCACCACCTATGAGGCGAGACAACTGGAAGACATTCCAAATCCAGGAATGGATCTTTCCCACGTGGCAACGGTAGCCCCTGGGGCAATCATGAACGTGGTTTCCTCGAATACCTACAGCGCGGGCAATGTGGAGTTCAATGGCCTGCCCTCGGTCGCCAATGATTTCACCATCGACGGTCTCGACGCCAACGACTCGTGGGAGAACTTAAATCGTACCGGCGCCAGCGGACTGCAGCTGGGACTGAGCTCGATCCAGGAAGTTTCCATCAACACTACGTCTTATGGCGCAGATCTCGGACGATATGGGGCCTCGCAGATTAACTACATAACCAAGTCAGGAGCCAACAAATTCCACGGCAGTGCATGGGAGTTGTGGAACGGCTCATCGATGAACGCCAACAACTACTTCCTAAACGCAAGCGGCGCCGCGAAGCCTTTCTCCAATGTCAACCAATTTGGCGGCAGCCTGAGCGGGCCGATTATCAAGAACAAGCTGTTGTTCTTCGGGGATGTGGAAGGCATTCGTATCGTGGTGCCCTCCGTGCTCACAACTACTCTTCCCACTCCCGCTTACCAGACTTATGTGCTGCAGCAGTTGCAGGTGGGTGGGAACGATCCAGTGCTGGGTATGAACCTGCCGCCGCAGCCGGGTGAGGTGGGTTACTATAACGAGATTTTTTCACTGGTGGGGGACACTAGCCGGGGAGTTCCCCTTTCGGTGGCCGGATGTCCGTTTGACGTGGGAGGAGGCCCGCCGGCGATCACCGGGGCCGGAGACGGCTGCGCAAACCAGCGTCATTTTTCACTTTCTCCACCGACGAGTGAAACACTCTACACCTTTAAACTGAACTACGCCATCACAGCCAACGACTCGACCTGGTATCGCATGCAATGGGACGACGGGAGCGTCGTCACTCCCGATCCTGTGAACTCGCTGTTCAATACTGGCGCAAATTACCCGCAACGGTCCGTAGTAGCGGGCTGGACCCATACATTCGGTCCCCAACTGATCAATGAGTTCACCCCCGGGTTCAGCTACTGGTCACGTCTGCATGCTCTGGTAAAGCTGCAGCAGGCCATTCAGGCGGTGCCGATTGGCTTGACTAATCCACCCTTTAACTGGATCGGTCCCGGCCAGACGCAATATGGAAATGCGGCACGAGTATTGCAGCTCAACGACAACCTGAGTTGGACGCAGGGACGTAACGGCTTCAAGTTTGGGACGAACTTCCGCCGGTCTCTCTTCAGCTCCTATGAAACGATTGGCTATGCGGCCCAAATTCCTTTCGTCTACGGCTGCTCCCTCTACGAATTTACGTATGGCGCCGCATGCTCCACGTTCTCAGCATTCCCCACCTACGGTATCGATCACCTTAGCAATGTGAGCTGGGACAACTACGCGATGGACACGATCAAAGTCAGTAACAAGCTGAGCTTTACCATCGGCATGCGGATCGCGTGGAACTCGAATCCCGTGAGTCGAGAGGCCGTGATATCCAGACTGTCAAATTCGTGGGAAACGATTTCGCACGACCCCAACCAGCCCTTAAACCAGGTGATTGTGCCTAACCAGAAGCACCTTTTTGCTGATACTTACCCGTTCACCTGGCAGCCCCGCGCAGCGCTGGCCTATGCCGCGACGCCTAAGACGATCTTCCGTGCAGGCGGGGGCCTATTTGCAAATCCGCTGCTGGGATTTATGCCGACTTACATGGATGAAAATGCACCGTCGGATGTGTTCGTCAGCGCCGGAGTCTTCGGTACGGCCGGCGGCATTGCGATGATCCCGGGAGTCCCGAACAGCGCCATTGACGCGGCCAAGGCGGCAAATTCTGCCTTTCAGGCAGGATTCAGTAGCGGAGTGGTGTCGTGCGCCGCGACTAATGCTCCGGCCAATTGCATTCCCGCGATTGGTTTCACCATCCTCGACTCCAACAAGCAGAAGTTCCCAAAGATCATGCAGTGGAGTGCGGGAGTGGAGCGCGAGGTGGGCAAGGATTGGGGCTTGAAAATGAACTACGTCGGAAGCCGCAACACGAACGGATTCTATTCCGACAGCCCCAATGGCTATCAGTTCTTCTGTCAGGGCTGCTTTGTGAATTACCCCTACGCTCAGCCCGAGGACGCGAGATTCGGGAATATCTTCCCCTTTAAAACGGGAACCAGCGGAGGCTATCACGGCTTGCAGCTGAGCACGCTGAAGCGCTTAAGCCACGGCGTCGCCTTCCAGGCGAACTACACCTATAGCCATTGCACCGACGAAATCACCAACGGGGGAGTGATCATCTTCAACTACAACGAGAACTTTGGGAACTACAACGGGCGTCTGAATCGTCTTCGCAGCAACTGCGATTACGACTTCCGCCACTCCCTTAATGGTTCGTACCTTTACGAACTACCTTTCCGTTCGGCCAAGAGCTGGCTGAACCAGGTGGTAGGAGGATGGGAGGTTTCGGGAACGGTCTACGCTCGTGATGGCCTGCCGTTCTCTGTGTTCAGCGCTAGTGCGGGAGGCTTCGTCAATGCCTATCCGCCATTGTTCGCAAACGTCGTTCCTGGGCAGAGTCCTTATCACACTGCGTCCATAGCGGGGGTCACAACTCCAGGAACCATCCAGTGGCTCAACCCCGGTGCTTTCCAGTCTGTAATTGATCCGACGACGGGAGGCTGCTTCCCGTCCAATAGCCCGCAGAACTGCCAGGACGGGAACTCGGGACGAAATAACTACCGTACCCCCAGTTTCGTTTGGACGGACTTCTCCGTTAGTAAACGCTTCAAGCTGACGGAGGCCTTGAAATTGCGTTTCGATGTCCAGATGTTCAACACGCTCAACCACCCGAATTTCGGCCTCCCGAATGGATCGTATGGGGCTGGAAACGCCAACGCTGGCATTCCGAGCAATCCGGCTACCCTCGCCGGCCTGGGAACGATCAGCAACACGGTCGGGCCTTCGACTGGTCTCCTCGGTGGAGGCATTGGGGGAGATTCCTCGGTGCGGATGATTGGGCTCCGGCTCGGTCTTGAGTTTTAGAACTTAGTTCCACACAAGATGTCTCCGAAGATAAGTAATAGGAGAGGAGGCTATGGTGGCAAAGAGCAGACTGTGTGGATCTCTTATCCTGTGTATTGCGACCTGCCATGTTCTCATTGCGCAGCAGGTAGGGGTTGGCCCGACGGTCACCATCTCGGCGGATGCGGCCAACGACCCGCACGGGGAGTCGTTCATCGCGATCAACCCAAAGAATTCCAAAAATCTCCTAGCGGCCTCATGCCGAATTGGCCGCGATGGGGCTGGCATCGCGGCTTATGTCTCGCACGATGGAGGACTGTCCTGGTCTCAAGCGGTGTTACCCCCGACGGCCCAGAAAGTCACGCAAGGATGGGACGTAATTACCTACTTCGACGCACCAGGCAATGCCTACCTTGGTGCGAACGATCGAGATGGCCTTTGGATCACGCGTTCCAGCGATGGAGGCCGGACATGGTCAGCGGCGACTCTGCTGGCAGGAGTAAAAGGATTTGATCGCCAGTACATGGGTTTCGACCGCACGGGAAAGTTTGCGGGACGAATCTATGCCGGAGCGTCGGGAGAGTCGGTCGGCATCGATGGGAAAGAGCACTCAGTATTGGCCATTTCTTTCTCGACTGATGGCGGTGCCCGGACCTTCAGCCAACCCAGGCTCATTTCGAGCTCTGCGCGAGAGCGAATCTTTGACTTAGTGAACATGATTGTTACTCCTCAAGGGAAGCTGATCTTGCCTTTCGTAACCTATACGGAACCCGAAACGCCTTACCCGTCGCTTTGGGACCCGACCGATTGGAGCAAAACGTCACCCGAAATCAAATGGGAACAGTCGTTGCGGCTGGCTATCTCGGACGACGGAGGAGACAGCTACTCTGTTTCTGCGCCGGTACTCACACTCAGGGAATCGGTCGATCCGAATGCAACCTTCAAGTTGGATAAAGTGCAAGGCGTTGGAAACTCCGCAATCGATCTCTCGAGCGGCTTGTTTCGAGGCCGAATGTACGTTGTCTTTGTGGACAATGCAGGAGACCGGCACAACATCCGCGTAATCCATTCCTCGGATGACGGTAAGACCTGGTCAAAACCAGTAACCGTCAACGACAATACGACACCCGCCGAACACGCCAACCCGACGATTGCGGTCAATAATCGCGGCGTAGTCGGCGTTACCTGGAACGATCGGCGCAACCATAAGGATGAATGCTACGACTTCTATTTCTCTGCTTCGCTTGATGGCGGAGAGACCTTTGTTCCTAACGTAACGACGGGACGCAAGGCCACTTGCTCGCGGGCTCCGGGGAACTGGGTGCCGAGGGCGGATATCAGTGCGTATCCCAAAACGGAAGACGGACAGTCCGTGGAAGGTCAGGGCCTCAACGTATTGATGATCTCAACCCGCTTTCCGGGGGGTGGAGACACGCAAGGATTGGATAGCGATGACGCCGGGGTCTTTCACGCGGCTTGGATCGATGGCTCCTCCGGAGTCATGCAATTGGCGGCAACAACATTTACCGTCCAAGGCACGGTGCAAGAGGCATCGCTTCGTGATCGTGACGTTAGCACGCAAGTGAAACTGGTGGCGGAGCAATGCGGGTTCGATTGGCAAAACCACGCCTTCTCGTGCTTGATGCACCTTGAAAACAAATCTCCTCTGCCGATGGCGGGTCCGTTCACGGTCGAGCTTCAGAACATGCGCGTGAATCTTAACGGATTTCAAGTCGATAACGCGGACAATGGCCGTCGAGCTGAGGGAGCTCGCTGGAACTTCGACAACTCAGAACTGGTTCCTCAAGCGAAGACTGAGGGGCGCCAGTTCCGATGGAAGTTCACGGGTGTGCCGGACCAGCCGGAGTACCCCTTCATGATGTTCAAAGTTGTATCGACCGGCCCTGACAGCAGCCGGGACGCGGCGAAGCCAAGAACGACGATGTGATCTCAACTGCGTGCAGGCCCACTGTCTTGGGCTGGTTTCAGGAAGTCGGGTGTGCCAACGGGCCGCCGCGGATGCATTTTATTGGCCGAACCTGGCCGGTTGTCGTTGTGTTTTTGGGACGGTCGTGAAGGAAGGGTCTCAGAATATGACGGACAGGAAACGCGTTTTGGCTCTCCTTACATTCCTATCGATTTGTGCCGCAGCGCCGCCCCAGAGTTCTACTCACCAGGAGACCTCGCAGCCACGGATCGTCATTGGCCCAAATATCTTGGTCAGCAAGGACGGGGATATTGCGCACTGCGAGACAATGATCGCTGCCAATCCTACCAATCCCAAGAATCTTCTTGGAGGTTCTATCACCATGGTCCGCTCCGATGGCGGCGCCGCCAACAAGGCTTACTTTTCTTTGGACGGCGGCTCAACTTGGACCGACGTGACCTTCCCGGAAGAGCTGGAATACGGTGGCGCCGATCCGCAGGTCGGGTTTGGCATTAACGGCACCGCTTATTTCGTGGGGTTGTCGAACGGAATGAACTTTTATCGCTCGGAGGACGGAGGCAAGACCTGGAGTAAAGCACTCAACCTTGGCCAGCATCACGACCACGAGATGCTGATCACCGATTACACCTACGGTCCCTATGCGGGCCGAATCTATCTGACCGACGAGAGCGACGTGCCGGGCTCCAACGAACTAGAAACGTTGCAGATGCAGCGACGGGTTACCCTGTTCCGCTCCGCTGACGACGGCCGGTCTTTCATTGGACCGATCGAAGTCGCTCGCACCACTGATTCGGGACTCGCTGCTCAGAATCTGGTGGTGCTCTCCGACGGAACCCTCTTTATCCCCATGCTCGAATACCCCAACTATGCCACCGATAAAGATGCTGCCACCTGGAAGGTCGTGTACTCCACTTCTTCGGACGGCGGCGTCACCTTTTCCCCTCGTCAGCCGATCGGGCAGATCAATTTCGGGGGCGCCAAAGTGATGCGGTTGCACCAAAGAAGTGGCCGCGTCGATCAGATAGGTGGACCGGTATTTGCCGTCGACCGGCAAGGGAAATTCAAAGATCGGATTTACGCCGCGTGGGACGAACTGGAAGGCGACCGTTTCCGCCTGGTGCTCACCTGGTCAAGCGATCGCGGGAAGACGTGGAGCAAGCCGAAACCCGTGGACTCAGGTGCACCCGCTTATGCCTCACAGTTTCAGCCGATGATCGCCGTCAATCCCGACGGTGTGTTGGGCATCTACTGGTACGACACCGAGGGTTTCCCTCGACGCGAGCAATTTGCTGTGTCCTTCACAGCGTCTCTCGATGGCGGAGAAACACTCCTACCTAAGAAACGAGTATCCAGTCAGTCCTCCAGCCCATTCGGTTCCGGCAATCTCCGACCCGGCCCTTTCACAAGCACGGAACGAGGGATGGTGATAGCCGATTTCGTCTCGGGACTCTCTCGCTGGCCGAATGGGGGCGACTATATCGGGATGACAGCCGATACGGATGGATTGTTTCACCCCTTCTGGACAGACGCGAGGAGCGGAGTGTATCAGCTCTATACGGCTGCGATCCGAGTTGTAACCGCACCTCCGACAGCTCCTTCTCCAGCCGTCGAGAAGGTACGAACCTCCCTGTCGGACAAGATAAGTCTCGTCTTTGATCCGATCCGATATGACAAACAGACGCGCGAGGTAGTGCTGCCAGTGCGGTTGAAGAACATTTCCAAAGAAACTCTCTATCCACCATTTCAGGTTGAGATCAAGGAAGTGGTGCACCCCTATACCGTGAAAGCGCACGAGGAAACCGACATTCCAGTCATCCTAAACGCTGCCAATGGTAAGAACGGTGTTGGAGCGATCTTTGACTACTCCAAAGCACTTGGTGACTTGGATTCTCTTCAGCCCGACGCGGTGACGGACGCAATTCCATGGAAGCTAGAAGCGGCGTCAGCCGTTAGGACCAACTTTCACTTGGGAACCGACATCACCGGGTTCGTTGAAAAGAAACATGCAGAAAGCACGTCCACCGAGCAATCACACTGAGGGCCACTCGCACCACCGATCCTGCGAAGTGGATCGCCTGTCTACACGGACGTTGGTCAAATGCCCTATGTCCGGGCCTGTGCCCGGGAGTCTAATGAAAACCAGGAGGACCGCACCAGATGAGATCGCTGTCAATTAAGAGAAACGAGTTTTGCTCCCGGCCCCCCAAGTTCTTATCAGGCTTACTCGCTGCTTTTCTGATCGTGGGACTCTTTTCGAATCGCGCGCCCTCCAGCGTGCTCGCCGCCTCTCCTGGCGCCTCCGAACAGAGCGCCGGGAAAGCGTCAATCACCGTTGGCCCGAATGTGGAGGTAAGTCACGCTGACGAGGCGAATACGCATGATGAAGTCCTGATCGCAACCCACCCAACAGACGCGAGCCAACTCGTCGCTTGTTCGATCGTTGACATGAATCGTCTTTCTGAAAGAAAGATGCATACGGTTGCCTACACTTCTAGTGATGGCGGCAAGACCTGGACCTTGGGACCGGAGATCCCGGAGTCGGGTGACCCGGTCTGCGAATTTGGACCGGATGGCGCTGTCTATTTCGGCGCGATTGGTGATTCACCAACGCTCGATCCCGCCATCGACTGGCATCTCAAGTTGTATCGCTCGACAGACCGCGCCAAAACGTGGCAGCAAGTATCCGATATTCTCACCGGCGACCGCCCCTGGCTGGCCTTTGACGACACCAGTAGCCCCAACCATGGATGGGCGTATTTGACTTACCAATCCCGCGCTGGGGTCTTGGATGCAAAGGAAAAAGAACTGGCTGTTTCGCTGGACCTCACCCACTCTGCGGACAACGGCTCGACTTGGAGTCTTCCACGTGCCTATGGCGTGATAAGCGCTCGTCGGCTTCAACATTCACTCCCGACCAGCATGGCTACGCTGTCAGACGGCACCGTGGTGATTTCCAATTGGCAAAACCTCAAGAAAAGCGCCACGGAGACCCAAGATCATAGTGCCGCAAGCTGGCCAGGCGACCCTGGCCCCCCTACATGCGAGATCGCAGTCGTTCTTGTTCCGCCGGATGGGTGGAAGCGGCCTAAAACCGTAAAAGCCGCTGACAAATACTGCTCAGAAGGAGGCACGACTCGAACCGTCGATTCGCTCGCTGTTGACCATCACTCAGAAGCCTTTAAAGACCGCATTTACCTTGCATGGACGGATGCCCGATCCGGGCATTCTCGGATTATGTTCACTTACTCGGTCGACAGGGGGGAAACGTGGTCCAAGCCGCGTGTGGTGGATGATGTTCCTTCTAACCTCACACACTCACCCGACAATTTTATGCCAACGCTCGCGGTCAATAAGGACGGCGTCGTCGGCCTGTCCTGGAATGATCGGCGGGAGAATCCCGACAACATCGGATATGTTGCTCGCTTTACGGCTTCTTTAGACGGCGGAGAGTCCTGGCAGCCCAGCGTTCGGGTAGCGGAGCAACCCGCCCGCTTTCGCCAGGGAGCGGAGGGGGAAACTATATCGGCGTACGCTGCGGGTGCCACCTTCGATGATCCAGCGCAACCGACGATTCATATTGCGCGGACCGGTGAGTTTCATGCGGGCGACACGGCGGGACTCCGAGCCGGTGCGGACGGAGTTTTCCATGCGCTGTGGGTAGACAATCGCAATGGACGAGATGAAGTTTACACCGCTTCCATCAATGTGCAGGGAAGCGTTGCGAAACATGGTAGTGCAGACCTCTCCTCGCTTGCGGAAATAGGCAACCTTGTCGCATTCGACGTCAAGAATATCGAATATGACACACAGAAACACAACATTACTCTGCAGGGGAGTCTTCGCAACAAATCAAAAGAGCCGATTCAAGGACGATTGATCCTTCGAGTTCTTTCGCTGACTTCCCAAGCGGGACTTCCACGGATTACAAACGCGGAGAACAGCGAAGCCGGTCCCGGAGCTGTTTTTGATTTTACGAAGCTTGTTCCAGACGGTGTCCTGAAACCCGATCTATCGACGCAGCCCAAGACGATCAAATTCGAATTGCAGGGTGTTCATCTTCCGCCTTTAGATGGAAAAGACATCTTGAAAGTGCTTGGTCTCGAATTTGTTGATGCCGATATCGAGATTCTGGGCGAGCCCCATGAAAAAGGTGTTTCGACAAAGTAACCCAGTCTGGAGAAATTTGTCCTCAGCCGACGGCCCTGAGAGGACCACTTCGCATTGCTGGAAGAAGACACTAACAGAAAGAGAACGAGGTGCGTGATGATGAATCTTAACGGAATTCAGAAGACGTGCTCAAGTCTGACCCAGAAGTCAGTTGCGGTGTTTTTCGCGACGGCGATTCTTGTCTGTGTTGTGATCGGGTTATTGCCGGGTTCGCTGATGGCGCAGTCTGCTTCTCAGGGAACAATTGCCGCCCATGAAGCCGCGAAGATTCTGGTAAGCCCGAACATGTTGGTGAGCCGCGACGGGGATTTCCCTCACATGGAAACCTCGGTCGCTGCGAACCCGCGAAACATTAAGAACCTGGTTGGAGCCTCGATCACTTCCAGTCGGGGCGAAGGAGGTTTCGCGTGCAAGACCTACGCCTCTTTCGACGGTGGCAGTACATGGGTGGATTCTCCGATAGCAGAGCAGATTGAGTGGGGCGGTGCCGACCCCCAGGTGGCTTTCGGTCCTCAGGGCACCGCTTACTTTACTGCACTCGGTTTCGTGAAAGACGAAAACGGGAACGCGAGGGGAGGACTGTACTTCTATCGCTCTGAAGACGGGGGCAATACCTGGCGCAAGCCTGCCAATCTTGGCTATAGCTACGACCACGAAGTTATGGTGGTAGATCATTCCTTCGGGAAGTACGCCGGCCGTATCTACGTTTCTGTTCTTTACGGTAAGTATCCGGAATACACCCTGGGCGTCTTCCGTTCCGATGACGACGGCAGAACTTTCACTGGACCTGTTGACGCAGCCAGCGGGAGAAGCGTCCTCGGCATCAACACGGCCGCGAACATTCTTTTGTTTCGAGACGGAACACTTTTCCTTCCCTACGAGGATTTTGAATTCGAGCCTGAGAAGGCAAAGAAGAGCCACAGCGGAAATGTCTGGTTTGTAACCTCCACGGACGGCGATGTCACATTTTCCAGTCCATCCAAGATCGGGACCCAGGAGTTTCGCCCGTACAACGAAAAAGAAGCTGCCCAAGCTGTAGAGTCGACTTTTCCGGCATTCGCGATCGACTCGTCTGATGTTTTCCGAGATCGCATTTATATGACCTGGGCGGACTACAGATCGGGTGCCTACCGAATCTATCTGACCTACTCCAACGACCTGGGGAAAACCTGGACTACTCCGAAACAAATCGACCCCACGGTACCGCAGCACGCCAGTCAATACCAGTCTATGGTCGCGGTGAACAGGGACGGTGTTCTTGGGGTGACGTGGTTCGATACGCGAAATGCGCCTAACCAGGACAACCAACATTATGACCAGTACTTTTCGGCCTCGCTGGACGGCGGCGATACATTCTCGCAGCCCGTTCGCGTGTCCTCCGCAACCTCTTCGCCTTTTGGCAAAGGGAATGTCAGGATGCAAGCGAGTTTCTGGAAGACCGGTATCACGCACGAAGACGATGCCCGCCTGTCGTTTCTTTCCGCCGCGGCACGGTGGCCTGCGGGCGGGGATTACCTCGGGCTGGCGGCGGACCGCGATGGAGTGTTTCATCCATTCTGGGCCGATGCAAGGACAGGAACATTCCAGCTCCAAACTGCTGCTGTCACGGTCGTCAAACCACCTTCCGCACCCAAGCCCGGCGCGACGGCAGCAAGCTCTGACAAGACTGGAGACCAAGGAGCGGAGGCTAAGATACCGGCCCAGTCCCGAGTCAATGTATCTGTGCTGGGCAAAGTGGAGATGGTATTTGATCCAACCTCGTTTGATTCTTCAACGGGAATCCTCGAAGTTCCCACCCGGCTCAGGAACATTTCCAACACAACGATATACGCGCCCATCACCGTGGAAGTGACAAAATTCGGCAGCGGCATGGGGGATGAGCTCAAGGAGTACGCGCCAAAGATCCTGAATTCCGCAAACGGTAAAGACAGCAGTGGAGCAAAGTTTGACTACTCTTCCGCGTTGGGAACCTCCCAGGCTTTACCCGCTGGTGGACTGTCAGGAGAAGTTGTGTGGCGAATCAAGGTGCAGGATCCGATGAAAATTCCGGATCTCCACTTATCTATCGAAGGAATGGTCGCCGAAGTCAAGTAGAGGCGCGGCACACACGCTGCCGGACGTGATGAATGACAAGGAGGGACTGTGAAGCTGCGAACCGTGTGCGCGCTTGCAGGATTGGCTATTGCAACATCGTCTCTGTTTGGCCAGCATGCAACCGATCCAGGGACTGCCGCCGAGAGGAAGCTCTTCAAGAATCACCACCTGTTGCTCGCATTGGCGGCGGCGCGGGGTGAAAAAGATGTAGTAGTGCTAGTAGCTTCGCGGCCGGGCACGAACGCTCGGGCAGCGGAGGCGATCGCTGCGCTGAACGGGGAAGTACATTACCGCGAAGATTCGGTGGACTACTTACGGGCCAGAGTGCCTCTGCAAAACGTCGAGCGCCTCGCTGAGAACCCAGCAGTGCAAAGCTTAGACGTCGACATCGACGCCAACCAATACGATCCCACCTTCGATGACCTCTTCCCACCGGAAAAAGAGGAGCCCTCGAACAACCCGCCAGACCCCGACACTCCGCTGAGCCACCCTTACATGCCCGAAAAGGACATGGACATCGATCGGTTTAACTCCGATCACCCGACCTTCGACGGTCGCGGTGTGGGAGTTGCGATTCTGGACGCGACTCCTGATTTCTTGCTGCCGGAATTACAGACTGCAACCTCACTCGACGGCCGGCCGATACGCAAGATCGCAGGGGCCCTTGCCGTCAGCGACCCGAGGGATGACAAGGACCCGATGTGGGTGAAGATGGATCACACAGTCAAGGCAGAAGGCGGGAAGTTTACCTACCAGGACGTTACCTACATAGCGCCCAGCGATGGTGAGTATCGTTTTGGGTTCTTCGATGAGCGCGCGCTGAAGGAACCGGCTTATCTGTACCAGGATGTGAATTTCGATGGAAACCCGGAAGGGAGCAGCGGGTTGTTCGGAGTGCTCTGGGACGAGAAGAAGAACGTCGTGTGGGTGGATACCAATCAGAACCACAGCTTCGCCGACGAGAAACCCATGATGGACTATTCTCGCCGAATGGACTTGGGGATATTCGGCGCTAACGTACCCGCAGGCCGTCGCCGCAAGTCCGTGGCCTTCGCCGTGCAAACCGATCCTGAGAAAAAGTATGTTCGCATTACTCTCGGGGTATGGCAGCACATCACGGAGGTTTCCGGCGCTTCGTTAGGAAAGGGGTTCTATGGAGGCAGCTATAACGGAGTTGCGCCAGAGGCCCAACTGATTTCTGTGTTTTGGAATCCTGGGGTCTTTCGCATTGTGGAAGCCGCAATCACGGCTGCGAAACTGCCCAACGTGGATGTCATCTGCCTTGAACCCAGTATTTTGGAACCCACCATTAACCCTCTCCAGGATGGGCGCTTGGTCGCAGGTGTAGTCTTTGATCGGCTCAGTGACAAATATCACAAGCTGATTCTCTCTCCGGCCAATAACAGTGCGGGGGTCAACACCGTCGTCGATGAAGTTTCCAGCAGGAAAGTGATGGCGGTCGGCGCCTACCAGGCCGGTGAAGCCTACCGCATCAACAATGGTGCCGTGGTGAAGAACCGAGACAATCTTCACCTCGTCGGCTCGTTCGGCCCGTCCGGAGATGGCGGCCTGAAGCCGGAGATCCTCAGCGCATCAGAACTCATAAGCACGGATGCGGGGTATAAGCCGCCCGAAAAGCGCAAGGGAGTTTACGAACTGCCTCCAGGGTATTCCGTAGCTGGCGGCACTTCGACGGCAGGTCCTACCGCTACCGCAGCAGTGGCGTTACTGATCAGTGCAGCCAAGCAGACTGGTGTTGCTTATGATCCCGATCGGCTCAGGACCGCGCTGATATCCAGCGCCCGCTATCTGCCGAACATCCCCGCCTACAAGCAGGGGAACGGTTTGGTTCAAGTCGAATCTGCTTGGGAGTTACTCAAGCAGATGGACAAGAAGTTCAGTCCAATCAGCATCGAGAGCTGTGCTCCCGTCCACACTGCAGTGTCTCGCTATTTGCAGACGCCGAACGAGGGCCGAGGAATCTATGAGCGCGAAGGATGGCGTTCAGGCCAAAGAGGAACCCGAACCATCATTTTCACCCGCACTTCCGGAGGCACACGACCGATGATGTTCCGGCTGGAATGGGTCGGGAACGACGGGACGTTCACGTCTGTGGAATCAACCACTCTCCCGCTGAATACTCCGGTCGAGCTGCCGGTTTCGATCGACGCAAATGGGGCGGGAGTTCATAGTGCCATTCTCAACCTTAAGCGTCCTGGCGATCCCTGGATTGCCTACCAGGTGATGAACACCGTAATCGCGGCCGATGATTTCACGCCCGAGAACCACTACACGGTGGAGCGTAAAGATGCGGTGGAACGACCCGGTACATTGAGCTTCTTCCTGCGTGTACCTCCGAATACACCAGCACTGCGCATTGCAACGGAAATTCCGGATGCTAAACCTACCTTGGCAGAGTATGTCATCCCTCCCGACCACAATCCCAGCGTGGAGTTCGGGTACGTGGGGGAGACGGAGAAAGGGCGACTTACCAAGACCATCCGGAGTCCCGTTCCCGGTGTTTGGGAATTTGTTCTTTGGGGCAATCGCTTTGTTTTCTCCCCGGAGCAGATCGATTCCAAGCCGCTGGCGGCTGTGCCAGTCGCCTTTACGGCCTCCCTGATCAACGTGACAGCCGATGAGTCGACATGCCAATTAGACAAGACGGGGGTGCACGGCTGTCCTACCGAGGTGACCTTCTCCAATAAGTTGGGCTCGTTCCAGGGAAACGCAAAGAACTCTAGCCTTGGCAGTGCCCGCCGGCTCACGGATAAGATCGCCCGGGGTGAGCGCAAGGAGTACGACATCGAAGTTCCGCCCGGCGCTGAAAGGATCAGTGCAGCGATCAGCCAGCCATCGGATGCGACCGCCGATTTGGATCTTTACCTTTATCAGGTGGTCAAAGGAGTCGCTGTGCTGCGAGACAGCAGCACCGGAGATTCAGTGGACAAGAACGTGCAAGTAGACCAGCCCGGAGCTGGACAGTGGAAAGTGGTTGTGGATGCATTCAATGTTCCTTCCGGCGCAACGAGCTACTCCTACATGGACGTGTTCACACATGCTGCCTTTGGCATGATCGAGATCGATGATCGACCTGCGCTACGGATGACAGACGCTCAATGGAAGGTCCAGCCGCGGATATCGCTGGGTGCTGTCCCTGCCGGCGAACGGGTGCTGGTTGGATTCGTTCCAGTTGTTTCACCCGAGACGGGCAAAACCGGGATAGGAACCGGTTCCCCAGACGATAAGAATCTTAAACCACCTCTGTCACTGGGCTTTGCGAACTTCGTCTTCAAGTAAACAGTGATCCCAACGGCGGCTGGTGTGGTAGCAATCGTCCACGCTTAACCACGTGTGAGGGGTGAATATCTCCAGACAGACCATGATACCAACCAACGGGTTGTACCTCTTACCGGAGGACTGAGATGAAACTACTGGCCGCTGGACTCGTCGCTATCGCCTTTTCTGCTTCTGTTATGGGCCAGAACCCGGAACTGAAAAGGCCGGAGGAAAGCAGTAACCGTATCGTTATCAAGAGACCCGCCGGGGCTATCTTGCCTCATCCCATCACACTGGACGAGATAGTCTCCGTGCGCGAAATTGCGGAACCGGTCCGTTCTCCGGATGGTTCCAAGGTGACCTTCCTAGTGACCCAGGCCTTTCGGGATTGCGATTGCTCCCGCACAGCGCTGTACGTTGCGGACACAGCCAACGGAAGCGCTCCCACCAAGCTTCTCGAGGAATCATCTCTCTCTGCTCTACGCTGGACGCCGGATGGACATTACATATCCTACCTCTCGGCGAAAAGTGGGTCACAACAACTATGGCGAATTGATCCCACAAATAAACAGGCCGAACAGGTATTCACACATACTCCTGGAGAAGACCAGACCATTCGGCGTCTCGGCTACCATCCGAGCGACACCACTCCCATCGGTGTCTTCACGTACGAATGGTCACCCGACGGCCAGCGAGTGGCGTTCACGACATCGCCGCCCATCAACAAAGTAGAGCTGGAGAAGCTCGAGAAAACAGGTGTTCTATTTGATGAGCACAGGTCGTCATTCGACTTGCTGCGACAAGAGTGGACCAAGGTACCCACTCAAATTTGGGTCTATGACCTGGTTGGGCGCTTTGAAAAGCCGGCCTGGGAGAATCCTCAAGAAATTTCGGCAATTGCTTGGTCGCCCGATGGGAAGTCTTTAGCAGTTGCTTACTCTGCGCCACCCAAGTTGAAAGAATCGCAAGTCTACTTCAATGAAGATGTGGGGATTCTGTCGCTGAGCGCAGGCGCCATGAAACCAGTTGCGACTAGCGAAGCTGCCGAGCTTCTGCCCACGTGGTCGCCGGACGGTCGATTTCTTGCGTTTTCCTCGATACTCGGCTATGAGACTTCATTCCTGGGTCTCTACGATGTCGAAACTGATAAACAGCGAGAGTTATTACGCGGTGCTCAACCTTGGCACGTCTGGTGGACCGACGATGGCCAGGAGATTGTATTTCAAGCAAACGGCCTGCGAAAGCGACGCGAGCGTACCGGCCTGTTTGCAGTTACCGTAGCCACTGGGCGAGTCCGTCGCCTTACTTCCGAAGCTGACCATATATCGGATTGCGACGGTCTGGCGAAGGGGCAGGCGGTATGCGTTTGGCAATCGTCTAACGTTACACCGGTGCCAGCGATGCTCGATCTGAGCACCGGCAAATTGCGTCAGATCGCAACGATCAACCCGGAACTTGAAAACATTACGCTCGGTCATGTGAGTGAGCTACGCTGGACCAACTCCTATGGCGCGGAAACGACGGGCTACCTGATTAAGCCCTTTGGTTTCGTTAGCGGAAAAAGTTACCCACTCCTCATTATTCTTTACGGCTTCGAAGGCAAGTTCGTCACACAAGCCGAATGGCTATCCAGCTATCCGGCACAGGCGTTTGCCCGCGACGGTTTTGCTGTGCTGATGACCAACTATCCGCCCTACGACGACTGGAAAGGAAAGGATTTCGCGCGGGGTTCGGTTGCCGAAGGCTACAGTCCCCTCGCCAGCATCGAAGCAGCCATCGAGACGTTGGTGAAGCAGGGTGTTGTCGATGCAAACCGGGTTGGAATCATGGGCATCAGCTACGGCGGATTCCTGACGGAATTCGCCATCACCCATTCAAAGCGGTTCCAAGTGTCATCTTTGGTGGACGGCGGGGGCTACAGCCCAGGAGGCTATTGGCTCGGCAATCACGAGAGCCAGGAGGAAAACGAACGTGTGCTAGGCGGACCGCCTTACGGGGTTTCGTACGCCAATTGGCTCAAGTTTTCTCCCCCCGAGAACGCGTTTCGGGTAACCGGGCCGGTGCTGATGGGATTCAATACCAATGAAGCGATTTATGGCTTCGAGATGCTCTCTGCGCTGCGCCATGAAGGCGTACCTGTCGAGTTCTGGGTGTACCCCGGCGATGGGCACATCTTCACCACACCGGAGCATCGGTTCTCTTCGATGCAGCGCAACCTGGATTGGTTCAATTTCTGGCTCTACGGCAAAGAGGATTTGGAGCCGGCAAAGCAGGATCAGTACGTTCGCTGGCGCGAAATGCGGAAGCAGTTGACGTCACGAGCTCACAGAGGGAGGGCAGAATCCCTGAAGGCTCAAGCTGGGGAATCGCGGCGCAAGTAAACACTTTGGTTGCCGCGCCGATGCCGGATGACCTTAGTCAGGCACTTGTAGATTCTCGAGGATTTTGCAAATGACAAACCGTAATGCGCTCTTCCTTCTTCCACTTGTTGTCATTATGTCTGCAGCATCGTTTGGTGCGCAGGGTCCGAGTCATCCCATCACTCTCCAAGACATACTGGCTCTTCGCGAAATCACTGAGCAGCAGATCTCGCCAAACGGGAACGCGGTGGCATTTGTTGTTAAAGATACGGATCTTGCCGCAAACAGCTATAAGTTTTCACTATATGTCATCCCCACGGATGGAAAAGCAGATCCGCGGTTGCTCCTGACTGGGAAATCTCTCTCAAATGTTCGCTGGGCGCAGAGCAATGATCGTGTCGCTTACATCTCCAGCGAGGCAAAGTTGTCGGGCGTCTGGAGTGTCGGCTTGAATGGTTCCAAGCCCCGACAGCTAATTATGCACGACGAGAACGTGACTTCGTTCGAGTGGTCGCCGGACGGAAACACCATTGCCCTGCTCTCCGTGCCGCCCGTGGAAGAATCCGAGACGGCGGCTGCAGCAACGAAGGGAATTGTTCTCGACGATCACAATTTCTTTCCTTTCTGGGATTTCGTGAGTCGCTCATGGGTCAAGAAACCAACCCGCATCTGGCTTTACCGGGTCAAGGCGAACAAGCTGCAAGAACTTTGGGAACAAAAACCGTCTATCTATCATTTTGAGAATTACTCGATTAGCAGGCTTGTGTGGGCTCCGGACAACGAAAAGATCGCTGTCGAGTATCAGACCTCCCTAAGCACATCCAAGAACGCCGCCGTGGCGTTTAATTCTGGGGTTGGTGTGGTCTCGGTGAAGAGTGGAGAGTTTACTACATTGCCTGGCACCGACGCATATCAGGTGGGCCCAAGCTGGTCTGCTGACAGCAGATCGCTTGCTTTCCAAACGGAAACCAGCACTCAGGGAAAACCGCGGGATGGGTTCAAAGCCTCTCTCTTCGTTTATCGGGAGGGGCAGGCGGCAGCCTCAGAGCTCACTTCAGCGTTTGACGTCGGCTACACAACCAGATCGTGGTGGAGCCAGGATGGCAGCAAAATCATTTTCGCCATGGAGGGTTATCACCAGAAGACCGCAATCTACGAACTCCTCGTAAAAGATGGATCAGTGAGGCAGATTTCGGAGACTGCAGACCACCTGTCTGAGTGCACTGTGAACGCCAACAGAACAACCGCCTCGTGCATTAGGCAGAACCCGATGAAGGCCCCGGAAATCGCGGTCATCGATCTCGGAGATGGTACGCCGAAAACACTGACCCATCTGAACTCGGCGTTCGGGACGATCACGGTAGGAGAAGTCAGCCAGATCCGATGGAAAAACAAGTACGGAATCGAGACTGACGGCTACCTGGTCAAGCCTCTCGGATATCAGCCGGGCCAGCGCTATCCATTCCTGCTGACGCTGTACCACTTTGAAGGCAAATTCATCACTCAGGCAGAGTGGATTTCGAGTTATCCCGCCCAAGTCTTTGCGGCGAGGGGATTCGCCGTATTGCTAATGAACCAGCCTCGCGAATATGGCTGGCGATACGGTGACTTCGAGCAATTCAGTTTTGATCGCGACTACAACGCCGTGGCCAGTATCGAAGCTGCGGTGAGCACCGTGGTCGAGATGGGCGTAGCCGATTCCAAGCGCACCGGAATCATGGGCTGGAGCTATGGCAGCGAGCTCACCAATCTCGCAATCACCCACACGAAGCTGTTTACTGCGGCTTCCGCGTCGTCGGGCGGTGCCAACAACCGGGGAGAATACTGGCTGTCAGGTGCGCCTTTTCAGCACTATATCGAAGGCACGATGGGCGGCTCGCCTTATGGCGATTACGACAAGCGCTTCGACGATCTCTCCAGTGCGCTCCATGCCAATCGTGCGTCTTCACCGCTGTTAATAGAAACTCCGACAGAGGAGATGCTTTTCTCCCTGGAGTTCTATTCAGCGTTGCGGCGGCTGGGCAAGCCGGTCGAGCTAGTGGTTTATCCCGACGAAGGCCACATCTACTCACAGCCGAAACACCGCCTGGCTTCCATGGAGCGAAACCTCGATTGGTTCAGCTTTTGGCTGCAGGGGAAGGAAGACCCGGACCCGGAAAAGCAGGATCAGTATCAGCGCTGGAGAACGATGTCTGTAGCGTCTATTCCCGCGAACTGAAGGCTTGTGAGGACAACTGTCGGCTTTGTCTGCCAATCTTGCGATCGCCAAGGTACTTGCAGGAGAGAGGGCTTATATGAATTTGAATCATTGCATTTACTTGAGAAAGGCAGCGGTGGCGATTCTGGCCGGCGTGGTCATTGTGTTGTGCTGTTCCGGATCAGCAGTGGCGACCCAGCTTTCGGCAGAAGCTCTGGTCAAGGAAGTGGAGCTGTATCCGTACGAAGGAATCACGCCGTCGCCGGACGGAAACTGGATCGCCTACGAAGCCAGCGATCCCACCCGAGTGATCCGCTTCGACTACGAAGGCCAGCGCTTCGCCAAGTCCGGCTACCCGATGCTCGCTGGTGCCAGTGCGATCAGCGTGTGGGTCACGGAATTGTCCACGGGGCAATCGTTTCAGCTCACATCGTCCGAGGCTTCGAGCTGGAGCCCGAACTGGTCTCCGGATAGCACACGGCTGGCCTTCTACTCCGATAAAGGCGGTCAAGCGGCCCTCTGGGTGTGGGATCGCAAAACCAAAACGGCGAAACAGATTTCGACGGTGGAGATTTTCTTCTCCTGGTGGCGCGAGCGCCCGCTCTGGAGCCCGGACGGCAAGACGATACTGACGAAGGTCGTCCCCGAAGGAATGACGCTCGAGGATGTGCTGAAGCTGGCGCCTTTTTACGCTGATGCGCTGAACAAGGGCAAAGCCAAGGACACTGAACTGAAATCGCCCACAGTGCATGTGTACAGCTTCCATCCAGACAAAGAAGCCAAGACCAAGAAAGAGGGGAGTTCCGCGACAGATGACCTCACGCCTTTTCTCGATGCCGTCTACTTGTCTGACCTTGTTCGCGTCGACGTGGGGAACGGACAGGTGATGCGGTTCGCGAAGTGCGTCCGCGCCATGTGGTACGGATATTCGCCGGATCAGACGCAAATCGCATACGTTTCCATCGATGGTGTGGTGCCAAAGACGCAGCAGAATATCTTTACTGTAAAGGCCTATTCCATTGTGAGCGGCAAGACGACCGAACTCGCGAAGGGATTCATGGACCCCAACGACCTTAGTACCGGAATCAGCTGGTCGCCCGATGGAACCCGCATCGCTTACCACGATACGGGCAAGACTGCAGAGAAGGCTGCGTATGTTGTTAACGTACAGACCGGTGCGAAAGAGAAGGTGTCGGATGGGATTGCGGAATCTTCGCGCACTTTTTCATGGGGACCGGCCTTGTGGGATAAGTCCGGGACCAAGCTCTACCTCCTCGACAGCGATGCTGGACGGTTGTGGGAAGCGGCTGCTGACGGGAGCAAGGCACGCGAAGTCGTGAAACTGGCTGGCTTGGCCATCAAGGACATGGCCACGGATGAGGCTGCGGCCACGTACTGGTCGCCGGACAACGGCAAGACCTTGTACGTCCGCACGCACGACAGTGAATCGAAAAAAGATGCGATCTATACGGTACAGGTGGACACCGGCGAGGCAACGAAGGTCTACGAGGGAGATGCGTCGATTTCGATGCGCGAGATGGGCGCGCTGACGGGGATGCCGCGCGGTTCTTCGCTAGTGTTTACTTCCGAATCGGCGATGCGGCCACCCGACCTCTGGACTCTGGACGTGAGTAACGGAAAGACGCGACAACTCTCTAGGCTCAACCCACAGTACGAGCAAGCCAGTATGGGAGGGGTGCGGATCATCGACTGGCTTTCCCTTCGCGGAGAACACTTGCGCGGCGCGCTCTTGCTGCCAGGTGATTACCGGGAAGGGAAGCGCTATCCGATGGTCGTGTGGGTCTACGGCGGCGACATGGGTTCCGACAAGGCCAATCGGTTTGCCTTTGGCTGGGGCGGCACGTTTAACCCGCAGATGTGGGCATCGCGGGGGTACGTTGTGCTTTATCCGGACATTCCACTGCATCCCGGCACTCCCGTCGACGACCTTGTTTCCGCGGTGATCCCGGGCGTCAATAAGGTGGTCGAGCTTGGCGTTGCCGACCCGCAGCGTCTGGCGGTTATGGGACAGAGCTTTGGCGGCTACAACACCATTGCCCTGCTCACCCGTACCACAATGTTCAAAGCGGCGGTCGCCACCAGCGCCGCCTCCACGGATTTATTCATCGCCTACACCGATTTCTTCAACGGCGCCGCGGCGTGGGAAGGCTACTACGAAGAGGGACAAGGCGGCATGCAGGGGCCTCCCTGGGAATTCAAAACCCGCTACTACGATAACTCGCCTTTCTTTTTCCTAGATCGGGTCACGACCCCACTGATGATCGAGCGCGGGAAGGCCGACCTCATTTCCGTGCAGAGTGGCAACGTCTTCAACGCGCTGCGGAGGCTGGGGAAAGACGTCGAACTCCTCGAATACGACCATGAAGAGCATGTCGTTCAACAGCCGGTAAACGTTATCGATTTTTGGAACCGGCGCATCGAGTGGCTACAACGCTACCTGAAACCCCAGAATCAGGCCGAATCCGCTCCCACGACCTCAGGAGGTAACCAATGACCGGCGTAAACGTTAATGTTTCGAGAGTGGCAGCAACGAAAACGGAATTCCTCCGAGCGCTTGAGCACCTCATCAGAAACGTGCGGGGGACATCGTTTGTCTGCACGATCATCGCTCTGACTGTGAGCTTCTTGGTGGGATGCCTTGCCTATGGCGCGGACCAGAAATCTCAGCGTCCCTTCACGGTCAATGATCTCTTTGAGTTGGAGGACGTAGGCCGCTATTATGGCGGGCCCTACTCCTTTTCTGCGGACGGACAGAAACTTGCCTTTACGCGCGTGCGGGCCAAGAAGACCCTGGCCAACCACAAGTGGGAATATCTATGGGGCAACGCGGGAGGCGACGTTTGGGTGCAAATGGGTGCGAACGATGCACCCGTGAACATCACGAACGGAGCGAAAGATGGCTCCGGCTGGTGGTCGCCTCAGTGGTCCGCTGACGGGCGCAAGCTCGCCATGCTCTCGACGCGCGGGGGCAACGTCCGCCTGTGGGTCTGGGACGCGGACACGAAACAGCTGCGGCAACTCACTACCCGTGGCGTTGATTTGGTGGCGGACGTGCATGAACGTCCTTTCCTATGGGTCAATGCGGCGCATTTGCTTTGTCCGGTGCTTCCCGAGGGTGAACAGCCGTTGGGAATGGAGATTGAACTGCAAACGCCAAAGATCGCTTCGGCCGCCTGGCCCAAGGTTGCCAAAGGCGATGAGGTCACCGCCAGCGTGCTGGAAAGTGGTGTGCCCGTGGATTTGGAGAAGCAGACTAAAGGAAATCTCCTCCTGATCGATGCCGCTTCCGGCCAAGAGAAGGTTGTGGTCCGCGGCACTCCGCGATCCTGGCAACTCTCGCCCGATGGCAACACCTTGGTTTTCACGCGCCGGGTCTCGATGTATACGCCCAAGGCAAACGAGCCGATTCCCTTCAGTTCTTCGGCTTTTTTCGGATTGGTCACCGTTGAACTGGCGAATCTGGACGGTACGCCGATCCCTCTTCATGGCAAAGTCAGCCAGGATGTGGTGGAAGAATCAATTCGCTGGTCTCCCGACGGAAAAGAAGTCTCATTTCTCGGTTACGCCTCCGGACACGATAAGCCGCCATTACTCTATCGGTTGAACGTTTCCCAACGGACGGTCACCCAGCAGTCGCTCAACAATCTGGACGCGGTTCCCATCGTGCGTGAGGAGGCCGGAATCGAATGGACAACCGCGGGCGACTTAATTGTTCGTGCCGCCAAGTACACAGCGGCGGAGAGGTCCGATGTGACGGCGCGCCGTGACTGGTGGCTCATCCCCAAAGACGGAGCGCAGAAATGCCTCACGCAAGGGATCAAAGATCCGCCCCGCGAACTTTGGCCGCAGGACGGGCGGCAGGCTTTCGTCGGACTGGCAGACGGCGCAATCTGGCGGCTGGAACCGGATACGGGCAAGGCGGAGAAGGTGACCACTAATTTTGAAGCGAAGATTGCTCGCATTTCGTGGCCCGCTATGACCAACGAGGGAACGGATGAGTATCGCCAGCCCGGCCGAACCTACTCCCAGCTGGTTTTTTCCGTAGAGGAATCCGCCAGTCTTTCTCCTTACCTTTTGGATCTTCGCTCCAACAAGATCACCCCGATTGAAAAGCCGGCTCCGAAAGCCGAGTTTGTCGCCTACTCACCCCTGACTGACACCGACATCTTCTACGCGACCGACCGGAATGGGCTGCAAATCTGGCGGGGCGATGTGCGGAGCAATCAGCAGTCGGCGCTGGTGTCCGCGAACGTTTTTTTGCGCGACGTGGCGGAGGGAGAATTCAAGCAAATCGAATACACAAGCCTCAATGGAGAAAAACTCAAGGGTTGGCTGATTCTCCCGCCTGGTTACGAAGCAGGCAAGCGCTATCCCGTGTTGGCGTGGGTCTACGCAGGTTGGGTTGCCGGGGATCGCCCATCGCCTTATGAAAGCATTGATAGCAACGGGACCCTTAACCTGCAGATTCCCGCAGCGCGAGGCTATGTGGTGCTCCTCCCGAGCATGCCTCTGGCGCCGGAAGGAGTGCCCGAAGATCCCATGCTGCGACTGCCGGAGGGTGTTCTACCAGCCGTAGATAAGGTCATTGAGATGGGTATTGGCGATCCCGACCGGCTCTTCCTGATGGGACAGAGTTTCGGTGGCTTTTCAACTTACGGCCTCGTCACCCAGACACAACGGTTCAAAGCAGCTGTTTCTCTCGCGGGGTTGTCCGATCTGATCAGCCTTTACGGTCAATTTGACGCGCGGGAACGGTATACCGAGCATCCCCAAGAAGAACTGTTCATGCAAGCGCTGATGGAGAGTGCGCAGACCGGGATGGGTAACCCGCCTTGGAAAGACCAAGGTCGCTATATCCGCAATAGCCCAATCTTCTATGTGGACCGGGTCAAGACGCCGCTGATGATCATTCAGGGCGACGTGGATTATGTGGCGATGCAGCAAGGCGAAGAATTCTTCATCTCACTTTACCGACAGGGCAAGCGTGCAAAGTTCGTGCGCTACTGGGGTGAGGGGCACGTATTGGAGAGCCCTGCCAACATTCGCGACATGTGGAATCAGATTTTTCTCTGGTTCGACGAGTTTTCACACCCGGCTCCCCCGGGGGAACCACGAGGGGAGTCTTGAAGGTCACAATAAGACCGGATTTGTACCAGGTGACTGACGAAATTCGTCCGAGGTAATATGGACAGGATCATAGCCGCATTAGAGTTCCTGGGGATGGTAGAGCTGCTTTTCACACTTGTCATCGCACTTGTGTGCGGCCTTGTATTGGTTGGATGTGGCATTCTTTCGGCCACGCCTGCCTATGCTTCACTGCGAGACGTCCGAAAGTGCATCTAGCGAGACACGGCTTGTGAGAGGCCGTGGTGGATCAGGGTGAATATCAACAGGCTCGTCATGGCGTAAACGAAAGCAAAGCGGTGACATCTCTCCTAACTTGAGGATTGTGACCGGCTGTGTGAAGGAACTGGACAGTAGCGGTTTGGTAGGTTGTTGATTGCTTGGCTATGTTGTTGATCGTGGAAGGTTTTTCTCTAGACTTTTCAGCCGTGGTTCGATAGAAGTTCTCTTGCAACAAGAACAAAGCCGGGCCAGAAACTTTTGGGGACTTTTTGAGTGGGCAGGAACGTAAGTCGCGGGCTTACGTGTCCTGCCTTTTTATATGCAGCATAGTTTTTCGGGGAGAAGGAGCAATGTCAAAACAGACAACAGAGCAAAGCAGCGCACGGTCCCTCGCAGCGCGGGCGAACGGCCGAAAGGGCGGACTGGCCACATCTAAGAACCACTCACCCGAGTGGTTGTCGGAACGTGGCCGAAACGGCGGATCAACCACCCGTGATTTATACAGTGCCGATTTCTTCCGCTATGCTCAGCAACAACGAAAAATGAGGCGGGGATGGCCTAAGGGCAAGCTACGCAAAAGCGTGGTCAACGCCATGCAGGCGGTACAGACCACCGGACTCAGCGACGCTGCAAGTGCAGCTTTGAACAACATGCTGGCGCATGCGGAATAGGAGACAGGCCGTGGCCCGAAATGGAAAGCCCATCACGCTAGAAGAGGAAGTCATGGGCACAACACCACCCGTAGAATTTCAGGACTCCGAACGAGAATTGGACGCCATCCTGGATGCTGACTTCACTAGCCCTACTCAACTCAAAATGGGGCTGCAGTATTTTTCCAAGCACAATCCCGCTTTTCGGTTCTACCGGGAAGTCCAGTCACAACTGGCTCAGTGGTGGGAGGAGTTCAGCCAGGAACTTGATCAACAAACCGGCGGTCCGAAGTACAAGACCATTTATCAATTCGCCCGTGCCAAGTCAAAAGTCTCGAAGGAACAGAAATGGATTGCTCAGATGATAGGGCCGGAACCAGCTACTTATAATCACAAGAACGGCAAGACTTCGGGTCGGTGGCTGAGGATCCCCTGGCTGGGAGACTGGAAGGCCAGGAGGATGAATGGATACTGGGCACCGGAGCAGCCGGCCAAGGTCAAGTCCCTGGTCAGGTCTTTGAAGGAAAAGCTGGCTGGATTGGATGCCGTCAGATCAGCCGCTCCATATTTAGTGCAGGAGATGGCCAGATACACGCGACTGGGGGAACAGGTCGACGCCGCTTTTGGTGGTCAAGCCCTGGACCCATCCAAGGGGCCAATGGACGAGCGGAATAGGGCCAGATTTTATGCCTTCCTGGAAATGCAGAAGGCAATCACTGGAATCAAGCTGCGCCTGATCCATGAGTGGATGCTGGTACATGGCGTCAACCCGGAAGACCCCGTGCAGTTCATGCAGGTAAACCAGATGATCGCACAGGCACATCCCGGTCAACTGGCGGGAATGGCTGACAGCGTAAGCATCCGCGATCTGGAAGCGATCAAACTAGCCCAGATGCTGATCGGGCATGCTGAAAACTTCAATATGCCATTGCCCGAAACACTCGTACCAGTTGTCAAGAAAGACCCCGAGAAAGCGGTGGACAAAGTGAACGGCAAGCTGATGTAAGAGAACGAAATCTAACAGTGAAAAAGCGCCGGGGAACTACAAAACGACTGTAGGCGCGGGTTGGAATCGAGCCAGATAGCAACGCTGACCCGGAGGTCGGAAAGATGGGTTCGAAACGCACCTCGATCTGGAAAATGCGCTCCGCAAGATACCGGACAACGAGCGTCTTGTGTTTTCGGCGCTATATCTCGAAAAACACGGCGGGTTGCTGAACTGACCTCGAAGCTATGCGGACGCGGAGTGCCTGACGGGATTAAGCACACAAACCGTTCGCACTCTGGAGCGCAAGGCCGTTGACAAACTCCGCCCGGCATTATGGAGCATTTTTCAAACGCAGAACGTAGCGTCGCGACATGCGATAATATCGCGTCATGCAAAATCGAGCATCAATCCGCGCAGAACACAAAAAGGCTTGCCGAGAGTTGGAAGCTCTGGAGAACAAAGGAAGCAACGGCCCTTTGCCCGAGGATATGCAGCGATACTTTCAATTAAGCACGATCAAAGAAACTCTGGAATGGGTACATGCGGGTTTGATAAAGACAGTTGCGAAACCGACCGACCCGAACTATCTCAGTGAACTTATGGAGCACAGGTTTTATGCGCTCGGCCCTGTCGAAGCAACGCTGACTTGGCCCTGACGTTAGGGACGTACTCAAATCCTTGCCCGAAACATCTAGCGCAGAGTGAACGCGGCAACGACCCGTAACCTCTGCGCTCTTGTGAACTGAAAATAAACATGTAACAATCGCTGCTGCGGACCAATCGGCACTACTGGAAATGAATGACGGTCCCATCGGACATGCTCACCTCTGACACACAATGGATTGGTTTGGCTCTGTCAGGAGGAGGTTTCCGGGCAACGCTATTCCATCTTGGCGTCATAAGATTTCTTTATGAGCGTGGATTGCTGCCTAAAGTCAGGATCATTTGCTCCGTTTCGGGAGGGAGCATCCTTGCAGCTCACCTGTCTTCCCATCTAAGCCTCTAAGCCGTTTCACCACCTCTTTGCTTCAGCGATCCACATGAGTGCACTCGGCGACCAGCACGGCGGGCTTCTTCATGCATTGCTCGAAACGAGAATCGCCGGCCGCACTATGGTCAATGAAGTCGGCCGACTGACGGTCGATCAGCCAAAACAGACATCTGAAGATTGCAAAGACGACAAGTTTCCTAGCTACGGTGCGCCAATTGTGTGCACGATCTCAGTTCAGGCAACCTTGACTGCCATGGAGAGGCTGCCGCGACAGCAAATGATATAACGCGTTATCAGGCCACAAGAGTCCAGCCAGCGGAATCACGCCTTGCTCAATCGCGCGTGCTCGGCCATCAAGTACGAAATATAGCTGCGGATCAAATTGCAAAATAGCCGCGCCTCGTTCGGTTGAATGACGCAGGCCCACCGCTCACCTTGCACGATACACCGTCTTTCCAGCCACCATCGTCCACAACACCTTCGCGTCCCGCATTTCCGTCGGAGAAATCGTCAGAACGTCGCGGTCCAGCAAAACTAAATCCGCGCGCTTGCCGGCGGCGATGGTTCCAATAGAATCAAGGTTCATGGCCCGCGCTGAATTCCGCGTGTAGGCATAGAACATCGCTTCGCGTGGCATTGCCTGCGATGGGTCGAGCACTCCTTCCGGTCCTTTACGTGTTTCTGCCTGATAAATCGCCCAGAATACGTTCGCGCTCGAAACCGGCCAATCGCTCGCACCTGAAATGATCCCGCCATTGTCCAGGATCGACCGCGCCGGATATTGCCACTTGTAGATCTCGGGATCCAGATAAGGCTTCACAATCTCGATCGTGTCTTGACTCGCTTCCGCCCAGAAAAGCTGCAACGCGCTGACCACTCCCAGTTCCCGGAACCGCGGAAAATCCTCGGGCTGCACGAACTGTTCATGCGTGAGCGTGTGCGGCAGTCCGGAATTGCCATTGGCCTTTCGCGCCTCCGCAATCCCATCCAGCGCCTCCTTCAC
>Ga0116223_10000391_pt1 | contig 55562 bp, 56 predicted proteins | sample Sb_taG_3_FD_90092 | JGI IMG/M metagenome (GOLD analysis project Ga0116223, IMG submission 90092) | Peat soil microbial communities from Weissenstadt, Germany - Sb_50d_a_PC metaG | ecosystem: Environmental > Terrestrial > Soil > Wetlands > Peat | place: Germany: Weissenstadt | collected 2010-09-21 | reverse complement strand
CCCTGCTGATGCGCCTCCAACAACTTCCGTCGTAGATCGTCAGAATAGGCCTTCGCCATCTCTTGCTTGCAGCCGGATCGCCAGAGCTGGTCTATATTATCTCAGAAAATGGTCTAGATCCTTCCTTGGGTTGGTCATCAACCACTTGAGGAGGATCTTACTCCCGGAACGGTCAAACCTTTTCAAGTCTCACTGGTCGAACCGGGGGCTTACCAATTTCAGTTAAAAAGCCTGCGTGGGTTATCCACGAGGATGCGCTTTAACTCTGCGGTGCTCCTGCCCGCGATCTCCCAGATCCAGCAGTTGACCAACTCACCGTCGTTGGGCATCTGCCCCTCTTTCATGTTGGGATGCGGCCAATCTGTGCCGGTGATCACCCGCTCTGGAAACTCCTCGGCCAGGGCTCGCGCGAACGGCACCACTTTGTTCCATTCCACGGGCTGGTTCGATCCCGTGAGACGCTCCGGGCACGTCAGCTTGGCGAAGCAATCCTGCTTGTCGCGGAACAGTTGCAGATAGCGCTGGAATTCGGGGTTGCTCACGCCATTCTCGATCACTGGCGCGGCCATGTGGTCGAACACCACCGGGATTGGGATGGACTTGATGTACGATTCCAGATCCTTCAAGTCCGCCGCTTCGCAATACAGGTCGATATGCCAGTCGTTCTTGAGCTTCCCCGTGTCCTTCAGCCGTTTCAGACGGTGCGCCATGCTCACCATCTCTTCCGGCGGCGGAGGATTCGTGAGGCGCTTCACGTAGCTGTAGCGCACGCCGCGCACGCCCGCCTGATCGAGCGCGGCAAGTTCATCGTCCGATACATTCTTGTCGACGAACGCGACGCCCAAGGCTCGGCCCTTGGATTTCTTCAGGGCATTGAGCATGTAGCTGTTGTCGGTGCCATGGCAGGTCGCGGCCACGATCACCTCGCCGGAGAAGCCCAGATGGTTATCCAGTTCTTCCAGCTTCCGCCAGGGCGCGAATGCAGGATCGTACTTGCGGTCCTCCGACCAGGGAAAGGGCGTCATGCCGTTACTATTCACATGGCAATGCGTGTTGATCGCTCCGGGCGGCAGCGCGAAGGCCGGCGCGGCGGGCTGGGAATCGGGTTCCAGGTTCCTCGGCCGAGACTTTGCCCGCTTGCGGGGCTTGTCGTTATAGTGATGCCGGTTAACCTCCCGGGTCTCGGAGACCATGGTGTACTCGCGGCCCTCTTCCATCTGGTATTTGTCCGCCAGATGGGTGACGATCACTTCCTCCAGATCCAGTCCCAAATCCTTGCGGAGCCGGTCGCCTAAGGGTCCCTTGCGATCCGGTTTGTCGCCCAGCGCGAAGTTGACCGAAACGCGCTTGCTGGGGCCGGCTTCATCGCCCACGATGCAGAACGTCCAGGGCGTGAGCGTGGTCGCGACGCGGTTTCGCAGCACCGTGTTCTTGGGCGCTTCCGTCACCGGGTCCAGCGATTGATGGTCCTGGAGTAGAGCGTGCAGTTTTCTGAGAAGCTCTCCGTCGCTCTCCAAAAAGTAGGCCTCCATCTCCTTGGAGCACTTCACCTCAAGATTCGGCAAGGGTCGATTCCTTTCGCGGCGAACTTCAAACTCTCCATTCTAGAGCAACGGGGCTCACGGTCTGCGTGCGCCTCGGTCACAGGCTGCTGGGGTTCGTTTGGAAGTTCTGGGAAGTCCCTTTGGATGAAGGGCTTGGAGGAGCCTTGGGTTCGTTTTGTCAGGGGGGCGGACCGGCTCGGGCTGGGCGGGCGGGGATAGCATTGGGTAGGGCGTTGGGGAGCCCGACAGTAGGCAGTATGGTGTAGGGAGGTAGGGAATGCCGGTTAGCAAAGTCATGGCGAAGGGGCAGACTACGTTGCCGCGCGAGGTGCGCGTCCGGCTGGGGATCGAGCCGGGGGATCATATCGCGTACGAGATCCATGCGGGAGGGGAGGCGGGTGGGGAGGCGAGCGTGCCGATTCGCAAGGTGCGGCCCGGCGGCGTGGAGGCGACTCTGGCCGCGGATTGGCTTTCGCGCGAGGACCGGGAGGATTTTCATGAACTGTGACACGACCTATGAGGCCTGGACCGTAGTCGCGGTTCCGTTGGGGGCGTCCGGCTGCGGCGCGCTGCATCCGGCGGCGGTGGTGTCCACGCGGGAGTTCAATCAGAACGGGACTACGATTCTGGCTCCGATGACGTCGGCGCGGCGGCCTGCGGCCGAGGGCGATATCCGGGTGGAGGCGGGCACGGCGGGGCTGGCCAAAGACAGCGTGATCCGGATGAAGTTGTTCACGATCGACACGGACTCGATCGCGAAGAAGCTGGGGGAGTTGCCCGAGGCGGTGGGGCAGGCGTTGGGGGATCAGATTTTTTCGTTGCTGCAACTGGGGTAGGGCGGCAACGCTGTGCCAAGCGGGTTGGGACGCCGTGTGGTTTCAGGTCGTTTCGCTGTGCGGCGTAGAGGCGATAACATAGCTTTATCGTTTAGTAAAAAAGAGAAGGGAGCCGTCCACGCCCGGGCACTTGCCCCTTAAAACATCTCAGGATGTAGAAAAATCAAGACTTCGATCTCCTTTTCTTTTAATGACACCTCTGAATAGACGCGTGTTCCAAGATTGGCTGCTGATTCTAGCGGGCGTCTTTGCGATCGTGTGGGCCATCGTCCGCGCTTCCGTGCAATCCATCACGATCGATGAAGCCTTCACGTACCTTTACTTCGTCGCTCTGTCGTTGAGTAAGGCGTGGGAGGCTAGCTCCAACAATCATGTTCTTAATACCCTGCTGATGTGGATTAGCACACACGCGTTCGGGACGTCCAGCATCACAGTTCGTTTGCCTGCCCTGCTGGGCGCTGTGCTGTATGTGTGCGTTTGCGGTTTCTTATGCAAGAGCATTACGAATCGGTTCACTCTCCGGATGCTGCTCTTCATTTGCTTGACATATAATCCGTTTTTGTTCGATTTCATGGTGGCCGCGCGGGGCTACAGCTTGGCGGACGCCTTCCTTTTGGCGGCGATTGCGGTTCCGGTGTGGAATCGCGTGAAGGGCCGGCCTTCGCTGCAGACCTCCTGCGTATTGGCGTCGCTGGCGCTAGGGCTTTCGTTTACGGCGAATTTTTCATTCGCCTTCGTCGATGGCGCGGCGTTTCTCGCCATAGTTACGTGGGCGATACAGCGGCGCGAAGGGGAAACTATCGTGGGCACTCTCGGATTCTGTGCGTTGCCAGGACTTATCGTCGTGCTTCTGATGTGCGGTTATGCGTTATCGCACTGGCCGAAAGGCGAGTTGTGGTGGGGCGCACACTCGCTTAAAGAAATGGGACAGGCCTGGTCCAGTCTTCGCTTTACCAACTGGACCCGCGATTCCGAGGGTCCCGTTGGTACTCGGCCATGAATTTTCTCGGACCGTGGTTGCCGCGGTTTCTCTCTATTCTCTGTCTGTGTCAGCTTGTGGCGACCGGCCTCGACGGTTCATGGGTTCAGGATGCCCGCGCGCGATGGCTGGGGAGATTCGCGTTCTCGCTCGTTGGCATCGCAACGTTATCCGTGATGATGAGCTGGCTGGCATTCCGCTTCTACAAACTGCCTCTTCCACTGGGCCGGACGGGGATCTTTCTGGTGCCGTTGTGTACTCTTATTGCGGGGATCATCGCGGCGGTGCCGGCCCGATCCGTCGTCTCCCGGTGGCTCAGCCGAGGTCTCATGGCGGTATTCGCCTGCCTGGCCCTTTACTCCGTGCTTTGCCTCAGGCTGAGCTATTTCAAAGAATACGAATGGGATGCGGACGTGAAGGACGTTTATTCCGTAATGGCGCGGCTCAACCATGCCTACGGCGTCACCGACGCTGGAGTAACCGGTTTGTACGTCACTGCGCTGAACTACTATCGAGTGTTGTCGGCGCGGGAAACATTTCCTAAGTTTGAGTTGGAGACTCCCGAACTTTCTGTTGGCAGATCAATCTATGTAATGGACGGAGTGTTGTGGCGGGAGTTCATCGATAAGGAGAAGTTGGTTGTTGTTTACCGGGGCAAGTTCTCCGACGTCGTCGTGGCGGTCAAACCCCATGGCCCAATTCCGCCCACTATGATCGAACCCTGAGCGTCGTAGCGGGCTTGCGTAGCCAATCTCCGTGCTGCCGCTAATCCGTCGTCATATCGCTTGGCCGCGCTGTCCGCAGGTCGTGGATTCCAGCCGGGCGCTTCCTTCGATCCGGAGAGGCTCATGCCTGGTGGGTTCAGTGAAAGGTGTTGGCGCTCGCTACGGCTTAGCGGCCACAGGAATCATTTCAATCCCGCCTGCCAGTTGGAAACCACCGTCAGCGCGGCGCCGTTTTGGTCGGCGAAGTCGGAATGTGCGGCGACGGCCCTGGCCTTGCGGTAAGCTGGTAAGGAGGTAAGGCATGCTTACCAGTAAGATCACGCAAAAAGGGCAGACCACCATTCCGCGCGAGGTGCGTGTGCGCCTGGAAGTGCGGCCCGGAGACTCGATCGCCTACGAGACCACGGCTGCGGGCGTCGTGATCCGGAAGGTGCGGCCGTACGACGCTTCCTGGCATTCCAGCGTGGCGAAAACGCTGGAAGCCGAATGGAACTCGCCGGAGGACGCGGAGGATTTCGGTGACCTGTGAGGCCTGGAGCGTGGTGGTGGTCCCGTTTCCGTTCTCGGAATCCGCGGAGGTGAAGCTACGTCCCGCAGTGGTGCTTTCCGGGCGCGCGTTCAATCGGGGCGGGCTTTCGATCATGGCCATGATCACGTCGGCGCACCATTCGAGAATGGCGGGTGACATCCGCATCCAAGGCGGGACCGCGGGACTATCGAAGGACTGCCTGATCCGCATGAAGCTGTTCACGCTCGACAACCGGTTGATCGACCGAAAACTTGGCGCTCTTCCGGAAGAGGTGGGCCGGCGGCTGGGCTCCCAGCTCCAATCCGTGCTGCGACTGACATAAAGGAAAACGCCGGGAGCGGGTGGTACCCAGCTCCCGGCGTGGTGAACTGCCGACCCGTGCCGCTTCCTACGCGGCCTGCTTGGTGGAGTTGTGCGGATCGATGACGAACTTCTTGGCCGCGCCCTTGTCGAAATCCTTGTAGCCTTGCGGGGCCTGATCGAGCGTGATCATTTGCACGTTGGTCGCCTTGGCCGGATGCACCTTGTCGTGCAGAATGGCCGACATCAGTTGGCGGTTGTAGCGCAGCACCGGGCACTGGCCGGTATGGAAGGAGCACGACTTCGCCCAACCCAGTCCGATGCGGATGCTCAAAGCGCCGATCTTCGCAGCTTCGTCGACGGCGCCGGGATCGCCGGTCACGTACAGGCCGGGGATACCGATGGAGCCGCCCGCGCGAACCAATTCCTGCAGCGAGTTCAGCACGGTGGCCGGTTGTTCCTTGCCCGCGTTCTTGCCGTGGCCATGGGCTTCGAAGCCCACGCAATCCACCGCGCAGTCTACCAGCGGCTCGCCCAGGAGCTGTTCGATTTGCTGGCCCAGGGTGGCGTCTTTGCGGAGATCGACGGTCTCGCAGCCGAAGCTCTTGGCCTGCGCCAGGCGCTCGGGGATCATGTCGCCGACGATGACCACCGCCGCGCCAAGTAACTGGGCTCCCGCTGCCGCGGCCAGACCCACCGGGCCGGCTCCCGCGATGTAAACCGTGGTGCCGGGTCCAACTCCGGCTTGCACGCAGCCGTGGTAGCCGGTGGGGAAGATGTCGCTCAACAGCGTCAAGTCGGCGATCTTCGCCATGGCCTTGGCCTTGTCGGGGAACTTGAGCAGGTTGAAATCGGCGTAGGGCACCATCACGTATTCGGCCTGCCCGCCGACCCAGCCGCCCATGTCGACATAGCCGTATGCCGCGCCCGGACGCGCCGGATTCACGGTCAGGCAGATGCCGGTCTTGCCTTCGCGGCAATTGCGGCAGCGGCCGCAGGCGATGTTGAACGGCACGGTCACCAGGTCGCCGACGCTGAGCATCTCCACGTCGGAACCTTTCTCGATGATCTCGCCAGTGATCTCGTGGCCCAGGATCAGGCCCTTGGGGGCAGTGGTGCGTCCGCGCACCATGTGCTGATCGGAGCCGCAGATGTTGGTGGTCACGATCTTCAAAATGACGCCGTGAGGTGCATCCTTGCCGCCGAATGGATCGGTTTCCGACTTGGGCATTCTCAACTTGGGATAGGGAATCGATTGGATTTCGACCTTCCCGGGTTCGATGTACGCAACTCCACGATTGGTGGGCATGGGGTGATCTCTCCTTAAACGACTTGATGTGTTCCGGTCAAACGTGGGACGCGGCGGCGATGGGCCGGGTTCTCCATAATTTGAACGAAACCGCGAATGAAACGTGGCCTCAAGGCCGTCCGCAATTATACACCTTTCGACTGCGAGCGGGAGTATATGCCGTATGGATGAAGCAGCCCGCTCCGGCGTTACGAACACGTGTTAGAAGTTGCGTTACGAAGGCGTGTCTCGAAATTTCGATTCTGCGGCTCGCGGGCCGCCGCCGGGTATTCCGGCTGGGCTTACTTGTGGATCGGGAAGTCCGGGCCGAGGATTTCCACAGACTGACAATCACTCTCTAAGGGGCCGTAAAGCCTTACGGCTCATGTTTCGCGGGGGTCCGGCGATAAGCGGAACTGTGAGCCGACTCAGTATCTTGATCGGCGCCGCGTTGCTGTTCGCCCCGCCGTGCCAGCCCGGTGGCCAAGAGCCCGCCGATCGCGCCAGCCAGGACCTGACTGCGCTGACTCTGGAAGAGTTAACGCAAGTCAGAGTCGAGGGCGCCGCCCTGCACTCGCAGACGCTCGAAGACGCGCCCGCCAGCGTGACTATCATCAGCGCCGAGGATATCCGCAAGTATGGGTACCGGACGCTGGGCGAAGCGTTGTCGGCGGTGCGCGGATTCTATATGAGCAATAACCGGACCTACGAAACCGTGGGTGTGCGTGGTTTCAACCTGCCGGGCGACTATAGCAGCCATGTTCTGGTGATGGTCAACGGCCACAACATGTCCGACAACGTGTTCGATTTCATGCTCTTCTTCGGCAACGATTTTCCGATTGACATGAACCTGATCAAGCAGATCGAAATCATTCGCGGACCGGCCTCGGCGCTGTACGGCAGCAATGCCATGTTCGCCACCATCAACATCGTCACTAAGTCCCCGAGTGAAATGGGACCGCTCACCTTCACCGGGGATACCGGGAGTTTCGGCGAGAAGAAGGGCCAGCTCACGGCGAGTGCGTCTCTCGGCGGCGCCAAGGTCTTGTTCTCCGGATCGGTGTTCAACAACAGCGGCGAAAGTCCGCTTTACTTTCCGCAGTACAACACACCGCAAACCAACTACGGGAACGCGATCGATATGAACGGCGAACAGGGGTACCACTTCTTCTCCAGCCTGGTGTGGAGGAACTGGACCGTCACGGCCGCTTTCGCGGGCCACGACAAGATTCAGCCGATCTCCTGGGGCCCCACCATCTTCAACGACCGGGGAACGCAGAACGACGACAACCGCGACTTCATCGATGCGGTATATGCGCGGCAGATCGCCGGCGGCACTCTGCGGTGGCGTACCTATTACGACTCGTACCATTATTTAGGCCGCTTCGACTATCCGCTGGGCAACGGCGGCGTGGAAGATAACCGCCAGAACACCTTCGGAAATTGGATCGGGACGCAAGTCACGTACCGTTTGCGCCCGTCCCTTGCCGGAGACATTACTGTAGGCGTGGAGGGCAAGGTGGATCTACGAAACCTCCAAACCGACGGGGACGTGTCCCCTGCACCGATCCAGTATCTGAGCACCAGCAACCGCGACCGGTCCCTGGCCTTATTCGCCCAAGACGAAAAACAACTGTCGCAACGCTGGAAGCTGGATTTGGGACTCCGTTTCGACGAATCCTCGTACCGCAGCGATTTCGTATCGCCCCGGGCGGCCTTGATCTATCAACGTTCGGAGTGGACCTACAAACTGCTCTACGGGCGCAGTTTTCGCAACCCCAGCGCGTTTCAGTTGTTCTACAGCGATGGACTTTCCGGCGTAGGCAATCCCAACGCGCGCCCCGAAAGAGCGGACACGGTCGAGGTCGACGTCGAGCGGAAACTCGGCCAGCGCATGAACCTGCAGGTATCGGCCTACGGTTACCGGCTGCGCAATTTTCTGGAGGGCGTGTACCTCGCCGACGGACTGCTTCAATATCAGAACATCGGCCGGATCCAGGCCGAGGGGTTCGAGCTTGAAATCAACGGCCGCCCCGCTAACTGGCTGGAAGCGACGGCCAGCTACGCCGTGCAGCAGTCACGCGATGACGCGGGCCTGGAAAACTCACCGGGACATCTGGCCAAGCTGCGCTTCGCCGTGCCGCTGGGGCGAAAGTTCGACCTCAGCAGCGGGATGCAGTATGAATCCTCGCGGCTGACTCTTGCGGGTGCGTCCCTGACGCCGGCCTATCTCGCCGACTTTACTGTGACATCCAAGCATCTGCTGCCGAACCTCGACGTTCGGCTGGGCCTGCGCAATGCGTTCAACAGGAACTACTCCGACCCCATCGCACTCAATCCACTCGTGGACAGCATGGTTCAACCGGGACGCTCCTTCTTTGTGGAATTGATCGCGCATCCGGCGCGATAGAGCGGGTTCCGCGGCTCGCCAATGGGTCGCGGGCTTGATCGGCTGGATTGCACCCCCACTCTTGGTGCGCCGTGCGACAATTATAGGACGAGCTATGAACCACAAAATCCCCGCTCTGCTCATCGCCATGGTCGCCGCGCTCGCTCCTGGGGTGTCGGCGCAAACCACGACCGCCAAGATTGACAAGGTCCAGCTGGAGGCCGCCTTGCGGCACATCGAGCTCTGGATCCCCGAGGTGCAGGCCAAACTCGACGACCCCGCGCCTTCCAAAGAGCTGCCCGGGTTCTACGACGTCGCCGTGCATCTTTCCTACAACGGCCAGTCCATCGACCAAAAGTATCTGGTGTCGGGCGACGGCAAGAAGGTCGTTAAAGGCGATATCTATGACACCGGCAAGAACCCGTTCCAGGCCAACGTCGAACGGGTCAAAACCGATCTCCAGCCCAGCTATGGCGACGCCGGCGCTCCGGTGGTGGCGGTGATCTTCGGCGATTTCGAATGCCCCTTGTGCAAGCAGGAAGCCGAGGCCATGCGCCCCAATATCACCAAGACCTTCCCGGGCAAAGTGCGGGTGTACTTCAAGGACTTTCCGCTGGAGCAAATCCATCCCTGGGCGCGAGCCGCCTCCATCGCCGGCCGCTGCGTCTACCGGCAAGATCCGCAGGCGTTCTGGAAGTATCACGATTGGATCTATGGCGTTCAGGGTGACATCAAGCCCGATAACCTGAGTTCCAAGGTGCTGGCCTGGGCCGGAGAGAATGGCGTCGACGGCGTGCAACTGGGCCGCTGCCTGGACACCAAGGCCACCGAGTCCGACGTCAACCGCAATATCGCCGAAGCCAAAGGCCTGGGCCTGGACGCGACTCCCACCATGTTCCTGAACGGCCGCAAAATCGTGGGCGCTATGGGTTGGCCCGAGATGGAACGGCTGCTCAAATTCGAGCTCGATTACCAGGCCAAGACGGGCGACGCGGGCGAAAAGTGCTGCACGGTGGAGATCCCGACGCTCGCGCCCAAGAATTAGCCATGAAACGCCGGGCTGGGTTGAAACCGCGGGCTGCGTTATTCGTTTTCGCCGCGCCCGTTCTGCTGGTTTGCAGCCATGCGGTTGCCGCCGACGTCAACCCGCAGAGCTACCTGGATAACGTCAAGTACCTGGCCTCGCCGGAGTTGAAGGGTCGCGCCACGGGCTCGCCGGAACTCGAAAAAGCCGCCCAATACATCGCGGGCAAGTTCCAATCCTTTGGCCTCAAGCCGGTCTCCGGCAAGTCGTACCTGCAGCCGTTCACCGTAACCACCAATGCGCACCTGGGCTCCGGCAATTCCTTGACGATCGAAGAGAACGGCCAGAAATCCGAACTCAAGCCCGCGACGGATTATGTCGCCTACAGCTTTTCCTCTTCGGGCAAATTCTCCGCGCCGGTGGTCTTCGCGGGCTACGGCATCACCGCCGCCGACTATCATTACGACGATTACGAAGGTCTGGACGCCCGCGGCAAGATCGTGCTGATCCTGCGCCACGAGCCCCAGGAATTCGACGAGCACAGCGTCTTTGAAGGCAAGGAACTGACCCAGCATTCCGCCTTCGCCATGAAGGCCGCCAACGCCAAGATGCATGGAGCCCGCGGGGTGATCCTGATCAACGATGTCTACGCGCACCCGGAGTCCTCCGATCAACTCGGCAAATTCGGCGAGGTCACCGGGCCCACCGATTCGGGCGTGTTCTTCGTCCAGGTAAAAGAAGCCGACGCCGAATCCTGGTTGCGGGCCGAAGGCCACGACCTGAAGGAGATCGTCACCGGGATTGACAAGGATCTGAAGCCCCGCTCGTTCGCGCTGACCAAGCTCACCGTGGACATGAGCGTCGACATTCAGCACGACCAGCGCACCGTGCACAACGTGGCTGCCTACCTGCCCGGCAAGACCAGCGAGTACATCATTATCGGTGCGCATTACGATCACCTGGGCCTGGGCGACGAGCATTCGCTGGCGCCCTCGCAGATGGGCACCATCCATCCCGGCGCGGACGACAACGCCTCCGGCTCCTCGGGCGTCATCGAACTGGCCCGTTGGTTCGCGCACCAGCCCAAACCCAAGCGCGGGATTCTGTTCATGACCTTCGCCGGCGAGGAACTGGGACTGCTCGGCAGCGGGTACTACACGGCGCATCCTCTGCTGCCGCTCCAGGATGCCGTGGCGATGCTCAACATGGATATGATCGGGCGCATCCGCGCGGGCAAAGTTTACGTGAACGCCACCGGAACCGGCTCGACTTTCGACGCCCTGATCAAGGCCGTCCAGCCGCCGCCTTCCCTGCACATCGATCTTTCCGAGAACATCGGATACGGCGGCAGCGATCATCTTTCCTTCAGCAACAAATCAGTACCGGTGCTGTTCTTCTTCAGCGGCCTGCATGGCGACTACCACAAGCCCAGCGACACCGCCGACAAGATCGACGCTCCGGACGCGGCCACGCTGCTGGATTACATCGCGGAACTGGCCACGCATCTGCAGGCTGCCGCCGATCGACCCAAGTTCCAGCGCGTTGCCGAAAAGCAGCCGTCGATCGAGACCCGCGGTCACGACGCGGGCGGCGCCCCGAGCGGTGGCGGATCGGGCTACGGGCCCAATTTCGGCAGCATCCCGGATTTTGACGAGCCTCCCAAGGGCGTCCGCTTCGCCGACGTTCGCGACGGAACCCCCGCCGCGAAGGCCGGTCTCAAGGCCGGCGACATCCTTATCGAGTTCGACGGCAAAGAGATCGGCAACCTCTACGACTTTACGTATGCCCTCCGAGCCCATAAGCCTGGGGATTTGGTACTGGTTAAGGTCTTGCGCGGGTCCCAAACGATTGAGACTAAGGTACTACTGACCGAGCGGCGCTAATAGGGCATAATTGGTTTTCCGATAAGGAATACCAATGAGCCTAGTTGGCACCATGACCAAGCTTCCGCCGCTGATCCTACATCCGTTCGCACAGTCGAGCGGCCGCGACAAACTCATTCAAAGTTCCCGAGCCAGCCTGATGCTGCAAGGCCTGCTGCCGGCGGGCGAGTGCCCCACCGAAGATCTCGACGAAGCGCTGCTGGACGGACGCTTTCACGAGATCCGCATGCTGTTTTACGTGGGACGCGACTTAATCCGCTGGATCGAGCAGTGCCTGGACTTCGCTGCGAACGATCCCGCCCTGAAGGATACTCGCGTCCGCTATCAAAGCTTCGCGGCGCTGCTGGTGCATCACACTCCGGCCAAGGTCGAGGAAAAGCTGCGCAAGTGGGGCGTGGCGGATTACCGGTCCATCTTCATGCGGGCTTTGGGCCTCAACGCCCTGTTCTCCGAGGTTCCGGAGCGCGAGGTTCTTTCGGACGAATTCATACGGAACTACTGCCGCTACGCCGACCAGATGTTCCTCTGCCGCCAAGGCCAACTCCAGTTTCCCGAGATCCACGGCATGGACTTCGACTTCGACCTGTACGCTTCGGGCGAATACTCCCGGATGCTGGAGCGGTCCTGGGAAGAGTTGTAGAGGGCGCCCTCAGCCCTGAGCCACTCCGCTCGCCCGTCCCCACGCGCGTTCTCCTTACGCCCGCTGTTCCCGCGCCGCGCCGCGCCGTTGTTGATACACTGACCACTGGAATCTGAACATGCGGACACAACACCTCGGCACCACCATGCTGTGGGCGGCGTTGGGTTTGGGAACGGCGTGGATCGCCGCCACGCCCCTGCGGGCCCACCACTCTTTCGGGGCGGAATACGACGCCAACCAACCGGTGACGATCAACGGAACTGTTACCAAAGTCGAATGGACCAATCCCCACGCCCAGTTCTTTATGGACGTGAAAGACGACAAGGGCAAGGTATCCAACTGGAAGCTGGCGGGATATCCGCCCAGTGTGCTGTACCGGACGGGGTGGAAACGCGCGGTCACGCTCAAGCCCGGCGACACGATCACCGTGTTCGGATGGCGCGCCCGCGACGGCACGGACTGGGCTCACGCTCGCCAAGTCACGCTGGCCGACGGTAAGAAGCTGTTCTGGGGTCCGCCGGCCGGAACGGGCGATGGCGGCAACCGGCCAGCAGTGGACCAGTAAGGAGCGCTCATGAGAATGCTTACCTTGCTCTGCAGCGTACTGGCCGCGAGTTTTCTTGGCGCGCCGGTTTATGCTCAAAATGCCAAGCGGGTCAGCTCGGCCATTCCGCGCGGCGTAGACGGGAAGCCGGATTTCACGGGAGTCTGGCAGCCCGGCAGCACAACGCCCGGCACCTGGGAAGAGGCCAATTCCGGCGCCGGGTTGGGCGGGACCGGCGTCAACCCCACGGCCCCGTCGGCGCCATCGGCGTCGGCGCGCCAAGGCGGGGGCGCTCCGTACAAGCCGGAGGCGGCGAAGAAGGTGCTGGAATCGTTTAACAATCGCGGAATCGATGACCCCGCTGCGCTGTGTCTTCCTCCCGGGGTGCCGCGTATCGTGGCGGTCGGCCTGTTCCCCATTCAGATCGTGCAGACCCCGCAACAGTTGGCCTTCATGTACGAGTGGATGAACATCTTCCGCGCCGTCCCGCTCAACGCCAAGCATCCCGACGACCTGGAGCCGAGTTATATGGGCGATTCCGTGGGCCACTGGGAAGGCGACACCTTGGTCGTGGACGTCACCGGCTTCAACGACAAGACCTGGCTGATCGGCACGGGCACGTTCCACACGGAGGCTCTGCACGTCACCGAGCGCTACACGCACGTCAACGCGGAGCGCATCGACCTGGAAGTGACCATGGAAGATCCGAATGTTCTGACCAAGCCCTGGATTTATAGGACCTCCATGATGCTGCGCCGGGGGACGCGCTTGCGGGAGTACGCTTGCACCGAGAATAACCTCGATCCGGAGCGCTACGAAAAGCTGATCCAGGACAACATCAACTTCAGACGCAACTAGGTCTGGGGCCTCCTGGCCTCGAAACTGGTCACATTCCGCGGATCCATGGAACTCGAAGAATACCTGCGCAAGATGCGGAACGATTGGGACGAACGCGCCCGCCGGAATGCGAGACACTTCATCGCCGATGGGCGCGCAGACTGGACGGAAGCGGATTTTTACGCCTCTGGAGATCAAACCGTCGCTCAAGACATCCTGACGGATATGACAGACATATGCCAGGGCCTCGATCCGCAGCGCATGCGGGTGCTGGAACTCGGCTGCGGGGCAGGCCGGGTAACCCGCGCGCTGGCCCAAGTTTTCGGGGAAGTTCACGGGGTGGATGTGAGCCCGGAGATGGTGACACGGGCGCGCTCCGCCGTGGCGGGATTTCCGAACGCCTCGATTCACCAAACCGATGGCGCGACGCTCACGGCGCTCGGCGGCCTGACATTTGATTTTGCATACTCCTGCTGCGTCTTCCACCACATCTCCAGCTACGAAATCATTCAATCCTTGGTACGCGAGGTCGGACGACGACTCCGGCCAGAAGCACTCTTCAAATTCGAGGTCCAGGGCTGCACCAGCGTGGAAACGAGTCTCGGAGAAACCTGGCTCGGAGTGCCCTTCTCGCTCGATCAGGCGGAGCAGATGGCGCGCGAGTGCGGATTCGAACTGCGCTACCACGTGGGCGCAGGCCAGGAGCGCTTCTGGCTCTGGTACTTCAAACGCTAAGGCCAAAGCACAACGAGTCTGTCTGGGAACGTCGCGGTGGTTTCAGTGCAACTGAGGCGCAGCGAGCGGCATCTAAGAAGATAGAATGCCTCGCGTCACGACGCTTGTGCCGATCCTGGCCATGGCGGCGGGACTTCCGGTGATGGCGCAATTTCACGTCCGCCTGTCGCCGGAAACGACGAAAGCGTTCGACGACTACGTTTTTTCTGCGGAAAACGCGATGACGCCTGCTCCACGGGTGACCGCTCTCGTGAAGCCGGGCGAAACTCGGGTTGCGCCAGTGAGGGGCGATCCTGCGTTCGATGTTGCCGACGGCCTGATTCACGATTGGGTGGCCTCCGCTGTCGCTCCCGGTACCAGCGTGGAAAAAGTTCTCGGGATTTTGCAGAACTACGCCGCGTATAAAAAGGTCTACGCTCCGGAAGTGGCGGAATCGCGGTTAATCGGCCGGAGCGGCAATCATTGGCACCCTTTTTTGAAACTGGTCACTCGGAAGGGGCTGACGTCGGTGGCCTACAACACGGAGTACGACGTGGAATTCCGGCCGCTGGAGGGAGGGCGCTGGGCGGTAATTTCGCGCTCGACACGGGTGGCGCAGCTCGACGGCAAGGATGAATTCGAGCCCGGCTATGGCGACGGTTATCTGTGGCGCCTGAATGCCTATTGGTTCATTGAGCCGCGTCCGCAAGGGATCTACCTGGAATGCCGCACGATTTCGTTGTCGCGCGATATCCCTCCGGGTCTGGGGTGGGCGCTGCGGCCAGTGGTCACCAGCTTTCCGCGCGATTCTTTGCAGAAGACGCTTGAGGCGACTCTGCGGGCCGTCAAGTAACATCCGGACTGCCTAACATCCGGACGGCCTAACATCCGGACGGCCTAACATCCGAAACGCTTCGTCCCGGTGCGCGGCGATGCGGCGGGAATACCCAACGGTCGCTCAGCACGAAATTCGCGAACGACGTGAGAGTGATCGCCAGCAGGTTGGCCGGCGTGGGCGGCCATCCGAAGCGGCCGGTGAAGAGGCGCATCAGCACAAGGTTCGAAACGATCGACACCAGGCCGTTGGCCAAATGAAAGCGCCACAGCGCGCCGGCCGCGGCTCGTCCGGCCCCGCGTTCGACCCCCCGTTCGACAAACGTCCAGCGGCGGTGCCACGCGTAGTTGTGCAACACGGCCAACTCCACCGCGAGTGCGGTAGCCCACAAGTAGTGCACACCGATTTTCACCAACAGCGATAACACGGCCAGTTGGACTCCGGCGCCGAGGATGCCCACGGCGTTGAAGCGCAACCATCGAAGTGCTGGAATCAAAGCCCGGCTTCTTCCTTGTACAAGCGGCGCGTGTGGGCCACGGTAGCTTGCACCAGGATGGCGGCCAGCGCCGCGGCGCCGATGGCGAATCCCACGTCGAACAACAGCAAGGAGCGGCCGGCGATCAAGGCGTACGGCTGCCACAGGGCGAACAGATTTCCGATGACCAGCAGTATGCGCAACTCCGTCGGCCCGAAGCGCCAGTACGAAAGGTGGAACGTGCCGACGCTGTAGGTGGCCAGATAGATTTCAATCGACAGCAACAGGTACGCAATCAGGAAAGCGTAGGCGACCGCGGGCGTCATATATCCGGATAGAGCAAGGCCGCTCATCAGGAAGAACGATCCGACGGCATCCAAGATGTGATCGATATAGAAGCCGTAGCGGGGGCGCTGGCGGTTCCGCACGCGAGCCAGCGTGCCATCGAGCGAGTCGCCGAACCAGTTGAGCGCCAGGCACGGGATCACGGCGAGAAGAGCGTACGGAGTGAAACGGGCGGCGGCGTAACAAGCGCCCGCGGCAACCAGCGCCGTGAATCCCAGCGCCGTCAGATGATCGGAGTTGACCCAGGCGGGCAATCGCGTGGCGATCCACAGCAACACGCGCCTTTCCGCGGCGGCGAGGAAGCTGGTGTGGGCTCGCTCGGCGGACTTGAACGCGGACGTTTCCGTGGCGAGCACTGCCATTGAGACGCATCGCGGCGGCCCAGGTTTACGGGGCTTTCGTTCAGCCTGGCATTTTCAGCCGGAGAATCGGCAGAATTAGCCGAAAAGACGGACTAGGAGGCCGCAAACGCCTCCAGTCAAATCTCATGCGAAATCCGAAAGAAGCCACGCTAGACAACGACGAACTTCTGCGGCTGACCACGCACCAGAAAGCGCTCAAGGCCAACCTCGATCCCGTCCGCTACGGCACCTTCGCCGAGATCGGCGCGGGGCAGGAGGTCGCGGGGTGGTTTTTCAAAGTCGGGGCTGCGGCCGGCTCCATCTCGAAATCCATCTCCGCTTACGATATGGCGGTCAGCGACGCCATCTACGGGCGGTGCAAGCGCTACGTCTCGCGGGAACGCTTGCAGAGCATGCTGGACCATGAACATGCTCTCAACCTGGAACGGTTGCGGTCGGCGCGCGGGGACTCGACCGCCTTCTTCGCTTTCGCCGACACAGTGGCGGCCCGCAACTTTCAAGGCACCAACGAGTGTCACGGCTGGATGGGCGTGAAGTACCAGGCGCATCCCCGGGACGAGGACAGCCATATCATCATTCACGTCCGCATGCTGGACCACGAAACGCGGCTGCAGCAGGAGGCCTTGGGTATCGTCGGGGTCAACCTCCTTTACGCCGCGTTTTTCCTGCATCACAAGCCGCAACTGATGCTGGAATCGTTGCTCGACGACCTCACCACGGATCGCGTGGAGATCGACATGGTGGAATTCTCAGGCATCGAGTTCCGCCACGTCGACAACCGCGTGATGAGTTTGAAACTGGTTCAACTCGGTCTCAGCGGAGCCGCCATGTTCGGGCCATCGGGAGAAGTGCTGCAGCCTTCGGAGGTTCTCCGCAAGCGGCTGATCCTGGTCGAGCGCGGCAGCTTTCGTCCCGTGACCAAGGTCAACATCGACATGCTCGACAGCGCCCGCGAGCGCTTTGCGGCGGAGACGGGAGTTGCCCCGGATCAGATTGTGGAACTGATGGAGATCACGATGCGCAACCTGCTCGCCGCGGGCAAGATCGACTTGAGCGACTTTCTGGCCCGCGCCGACGTCTTGGCGGCCGCCGGAAGACCGTGCTGGTTTCGGATTACTTCGAATACTACCGCCTGGCCGCCTACCTGACGCGATACACGTGCGAGCCCATCGCGGTGACCATGGGCGCCGCGAGTCTGCAAGATCTTTTCTCGGAGCAATACTATGCCGGGCTCGAGGGCGGCATCCTCGAAGCCTTCGGCAAATTGTTCACCAAGGATCTGCGGATCTACGTGTATCCCTTGCGCGACGAGGCCGGCTTGCTCAAGACCGTGCAGAATATCGAAATGCCCGAGGACCTGCGCAATCTATTCCGGCACCTGGTGGAACGCGGAAGGATCAAACAGCTCGACAATTTCGACGAGAGTCTGCTGCACATCTTCTCGCGCGACGTCCTGAAACGCATCAAGGATGAAGACGCCGCTTGGGAGTCCATGGTGCCTCCGGAGATCGCTGAAGCGATCAAGCGCCGGCGCTTTTTCGGCTACCGGGGCGCCGAAGTGCACGCCGGCTGATGTTCGGAGAAAGCGGAATTCTTTTGAGGCGCGAGAAGGAGGGATCTGGGACCCTGGCAAACCAGGTATGGGCGAGCCCGTACTATCGCGAGTGTTGCGAGGGTCCCCCGACGCGAACATTCGTTTTAGCGATCTCTGTGTTCTGCTTCTGCGGCTCGGTTTCGAAGAGCGAATCAGGGGTAGCCACCACATCTTTACGCGCCCTGGCGTTGAGGAAATCCTCAACCTCCAGCCGAAGGGCTCGCTGGCCAAGCCCTACCAGGTCAAACAGGTCCGCGGAGTTCCGATCCGGTATAAACTAACGGAAGGAACGGAATGACCAAGCACGAAATGATCCTGTATTGGAGCAATGAGGATGAAGCGTTCATCGCTGAAGTCCCCGAGTTGGCAGGCTGCGTGGCCGATGGCCGCACGCGTCAGGAAGCGCTTGCCAACGAAGCGACCGTAATCCAGGAGTGGTTGGAAACCGCTCGGGAGCTTGGGCGTCCGATCCCTGAACCAAAGGGGCGACTCCTGTTTGCGTGAGCTCGCCGCATATCCGCCGTACTGCGGCGCTCACTTTCTACGGAAGATAAAAGAATTGCAGAAGACCGAGTAGCTCTGATAGTGAATCGCCTGCCACTCGGGATGCTGGTCGAGGAATTCTTTCAGCGCGCGCGCTTCGCCTTGATTCGGATCGCCGCGGTACATGAACCAGTCGTCAAAGCACACCAGCGCGCCGTCAGAGAGCACGGGAGCTACGCCTTCCAGAACGCTCAGCGCCGACTCATACAGATCGCTGTCGATGTGCAACAGCGCGACCTTGCGGTATTTCTTGGGGATGGTGCGCGGGATGGTGTCGGCGAACCAGCCCTCTTCGATTTCGGGGCGGGCCAGGCCGCAGGAGTCGAACAGGCGATGGATGGAATCGGGCGTGATCTTCTGGTTGTACGCCAGGCTGGGGTGGCCAGCAAGATAGTTGTTCGCGAAGGATCCGGCTTTCCAGCGGGGATGAGGATGCTCGCCCGCGGGGAGGCCGGTGAAGCTGTCGAAGCCGCCCAGGCGGCGTTGCGTGCAGGCGGGCTCGGTGTACTGCCATAGCGCCAGATTTTCGCGATACAGCAGGCCGATCAGCGCCAGGCTCTTGCCTACCGAGACGCCGAATTCCAGGAGGTCGCCTTCCACGCATTCCCAGTTGAGGTACTGGAGTGCGTAGGTGAAGAACGTGGTGCGGGCGTCGTAGCGGACCCACTCTATGGCTCGGTAGGTATCCATGTGTCAGCAGTGGGCCGGTAATGAGGCCAAGCTGCGGATGGTCGTATTTTGAGTCCACACGGGGTTGAGGGTTTCCAGTTGCAAGTCGGGGATGCGGCGGAGTAACGTGGAGAATCCGATCTCACCTTCGATGCGGGCCAGCTGCGCTCCCAGGCAAGTATGGATGCCGCCGCCGAACGATAGAGGCTTCACGTTTTTGCGACGGACGTCCAGGCGATCGGGGTCTTCGAAGACTTCCGGGTCGCGATTGGCGGCGCCCAGGCTGCACACTACGTATTGGCCGGGGCCGATCCACTTGGACGTGTTGGGGGTGGGCCCGACTTGCACCCACTCGAGCGCCGTGCGGCGCGCGATTTGCAGAGTAGTGTCGTAGCGCAGCAGTTCTTCGACGGCTCCGCGAATCAGCGATGGATCTTCGCGGAGGATCGCCAACTGCTCGGGGTTGCGGTGCAGCGCCAGCAGACCGTTGCCGAACAGGTTCACTACCGTGTCGTGGCCCGCGCAGAACAACAGGATAAAGTTGGAGATCATCTCCTCTTCGCTGATCTGCGACTGATCGCGGGCGCGGACCAGCTCGGAGAAGATGTCGGCGGGCGCGGCGGCCGCGGTGATTTCCTGGTGACGCCGGCGGGCCAGGTCGAGGAAGTAATCGCGAAAGCCTTCGGCGCCCGCGTTGCACGCTCCCAGTTCCTGCGCGGACATGGGTGTCGGGTCGGTGGAGCGCATCAGCGCATGGGTGAAGCCTTCGAGCGGCTGGCGATCATCATTGGGAATAGCCATCATCTGGCAGACGACTTGGAAGGGCATGCGGTAGGCGAATCCGGAGATGAAATCGAAGCTGCCGGCTTCGAGCGCTTCGTTGATGCATTGGTCGACCGAAAGCTGGATCACAGGGCGCAGGGCGTCCAGTTTCGACGGCGTGAACCAGCGCTGCATGATGGCGCGGATGCGCGTGTGCGCGGGTGGGTCGCCGGATAAAATCTGGGTGCGGATGATGCGGTTGAACGGCTGCTGCATTTGCGCGGCGACGTAGGAGTATTGTTCCAGCCAATCCAGGGCGATGCCGAATCGCGGATCGAAGAGAACCGAGCGGACGTCGTGATAGCGCGTCAGAATCCAGCAGCCGGCGGGCGCGTAGAAGTGGACCGGGTCGAGCTGGCGGAGGCGGTGATAGTGCGGATACGGGTTCTCACGGAAGGCCAGCGAGGTCGGGTCGTAGAGCGGGGCCGCCGTGTAGGAAGCCGGATCGAATTGCCAGAGATGTTGGGCTTCGGTCATACGGTGTTGAGACGCAGGTGGTCGGGGAGGCACTCCGGACCTTTTACATCGTCGATGGTTTCGGCGCGGCGGATCAAGTGGGTCTCGCCGTCGGCGCCGATCAGCACCACGGCGGGCCGGGGCTGAGAGAATTGCATCCACTGGGTGACGTTGTACGCGCCCACCGGGCGGATGATGACGCGGTCTCCGGCTTCGAGTGGCGGGAGCATGGCGCCGCGGCGGAGCGTGTCGATGTTCATGCAAAGTGGGCCGTGGAGCGTGGTGGGCTCCTCGGGGCCGGCTACCGCTTGCGCGGATACTACGCCGTGCGCGTACCAGTGTGCGGTGTAGAGAACGTTAAGGCCGGCGTCGAGCACAAGGCCGCGCTCGCCGCTGGCCAGGCGGCGCGTGCCCGCTACGGTCGAGATTAGGTTGCCGCTCGAATCGACTAGGGCTCGGCCGCTTTCGAGGATCAGTTCGGGGAGTTCTTGCGGCTCGGCGAAAGCTTCACGCAGTGCCGAGCACATGGCTTCGGCGAATTCGTCCAGGGGCGGCGTGGAGGTTTCGCCATAGCCGGTGACCAGAGTGTTGTTGGACGGCAGGCCGCCGCCCAGGTTGATAAAGCGGATGGCCGCGGGGAGCAGGGGCTCGATCTGCGTGGCCAGCGCGGCCAGCTTTTGCGCGGCGATGCGGTAGATATTGGGTAACGTGATGAACGTGCCCACATGGCAGTGCAGTCCGGTTAAGCGCAGCTTGGGAACTTCGAGTACGCGAAAGGCGGCGTCCAGGGCTTCTCCGTTTTCGAGTGAGAATCCGAAACGCTCCCAGTGATTGGCGATGGCTTCGACGCGAACATTGACGCGCAGAGCCACCGGCAGCGGGCGTGAACGCGAGCGCACTACGGAAGCCAGCATGTCGATTTCGTCGAAGTGATCGATCTGGACATAAGCGCCTTCGCGGGAGGCGCGCTCGCACCAGGAGCGCGGTTTGAAAGCGCCATTGCAGATGATCTTGTTGCCGGGGACGCCCAGGCGGCGGGCCATGGCGTATTCCAGTTCGCTGACCACCTCGGCGTCCCAGCCTTCCTGGTGCAGGACGGCGCAGATGGCGTCGAGGTAGTTGGTCTTGTAGGACCAGGCGAAGCGGACGCGCGGGTAGCGATCTTGAAAGGCTTCGCGAAATTCGGCGATGCGGGCGCGCAGGGTCTGCTCGCTGAAGACGAACAAAGGGGAGCCGAAACGTTTTACTAAATCGGCGACGGGCTGGCCGTCGATTTCGGTTACCGGGGGAGACGGCGGGGCTTGTCCGAACTGGTTGCCGATGTCCGGGCGGTGTTGCTGGAGGCGCGGCGGCTCGTAAGGTGCACGGGTCATTCGCGGCCTACCTCGCTTTCGACGTCGGGGATGGTGCGTACCGCTCCATGACCGTCGCGGTTCGGTTGCGGCTCCTCGAGGGCCGGGATCGCGCGGGCGTACGCCTCAACCTCCTGGCCGATTTCGCGCGTCGAGAACCAATAGGGCTGCATTCGGCTTTTGGAGGGGGCGCGGAGATCCACTTCGCCGTCCATCACCAGCGCTTCATAGATGCCCGAGGGGCACGCCACATCGAAATTGCGGCGCAGGCTCATGACGCCGACTTGATAGCTTTCGAAGGGTTCGACTTTTTCTCCGCAGGCCAGCCGCGCCAAGGCCCAGGGGAGATTCTGTCCGGCCGCGGCGGTCAGTTGTACCCATGCGGGGAAGCGCGGGTTGACTTCGATCAGATAAGGCTCGTTGGTTTCGAAGTGACGCATCACCTCGATTTCCATGGGGCCGGGCCATTCCAGTTCCGCCGCGAGCAAGTGCGCGGCGCGGACCAACTGCGGGTCCTCGACCGTCATGCCGCCCCATGCCTTTCCGCGCCCGTCGAGTTGCAGCTTCTTCATGGGGACGGCTCCCAGCAGGCGTCCCTTGCCGTCGCCGAGCGCGGCGGTATCGTACTCGGTGCCGGGCACGTATTCTTGGAGGATCACTGGATAGCCCCAGGAGCCCGCCACAGCACTGACAGCGCCGGGCAGCTGGTCGAGCGATTGCACCGGGATGGCTCCGTAATAATGTCCTTTCACCATGAAGGGCAGCAGCAACTCGCGCCCCAGAGTAGTCGCGTCGTTATAGCTGTAAGCCACGCGCGAATACGGAGCGCGCAGGCCGAGGCGCGGCGCGAGCGCGGACAGGTTCATCTTGGAGCGGCGTCCTAGCGTGGCGGCATCGGGCAGCACAACGCCGATGCCCAGATCCTGAAGGCGCGGCGCGATTTCGAGATACAACGGCAGCTCCGAGTCGAGCGTGGGGATGAGCGCGTCAATGGGCTGGCGGCTGTGCGCGTGTTCGATGCGCTGGAGCAGTTGCGCGCCGCCTTGGCCCGGGTAGGGGACCAAGAACACGCGATCGACCACGTCGGGCGCGTAGTTGGGCGGGTCCAAGGGATCGTGCGAGAGGCCCACGATGGAGCCGCGAAATTGCGGCTCAGAGCGAATGGAGAGCATCACCGGCAGCCCGGGCGCGAGCGTGCCCGCCACGGAGAGGCCGGAGACGGCGATGGTGGCGTTGCGGGCTTTCATGGGACGGCGCTGAACACAACGGCATCTTCCACCAACAGGCGCGCGGCTCGCAAATCGGAAAGGAACCGGCGCACGTCGCGGCGAGCCCGGGCTTCGGGGACTTCGAAGGCGGACACCAGGTCGCTCCACAGGCTGATGGGCTCCCGGCCCTCCATCAATCCGCGCACGATGCACAGGCCGGTGGGATTGAGCGTATACGATTCGGCCGTCGCGCCGTCAAACAAATAGCCGCCCGGCGTCAGGCGCAAGGTGGGCTTGAGCCGCAGGCGGATCAGCGGAATTGGTTGAGTGGATGGCACGCTCGCATGCTATGGTAGCTATTTTCGGGCCGTGGGCGAAAGCCCGCTTCAGACCGTGGGCGAAGCCCACTTCAGACCATGAGTGAAAGTCCAGTTGCGGTGGCGCCGGCGGCGGCGATTTCGCTGACTCCCACGGGCGTCGAAGACGGATATTACAACATCCTGGCGGGCGGCGCGCGGTATGCGCTGTTCTGCTCGGTGGTGGATTTGAATCTGCCTTCGCTGATCGCCGCGGGGCCGATGACGGCTGCGGAGATCGTCGGGGCGCTGAGCCTGGACGCCGTGCGCGGACAGAAATGGGTGCACCTGCTGGCGCTGACCGGATTGTTGCGCGTGGACGGCGCGGGCGCGAATTTGCGCTACTCGGCCAGCGAGCTGATCCTCGGCATGTTCGGCCCGGACGGGATGAGCGGATGGTTCCACCGCGAGTTCCTGCGGTATTGGCGCTCGGCGGCTTACTACAGCGCGACGATGCTGCTCGACACGTTGCGCGGGGCGCCGGTGTTGTATCCGGTGCGCTATCCGCCGCAAGCCGCGGCGGACGTGGAGTTGCTGCACGAGTGGATGCGCAACACGGCCATCACTACGCTCGCGACCATCGAGCGGTACATGGATTTTTCCAAAATCGGGCGTCTCTTGGACGTGGCCGGCGGCGACGGCACCATGGCGCTGGAATTGTGGCGGCGGCACGCGCATCTGTCGGTGACGATCTTCAATGTCCCGGCCGCGGCGGAACTGGCTCAGAAGCGCATCGCCGACGCGGGCGCGCAGGAACGCATCGAGGCCGTGGCGGGAGATTTCCGCATGGACTCGTTTCCCGGCACGCACGACGCCGTGATGTTTTCGCGCGTGATGGCGGATTGGCCGCCGGAATTGTGCCGCAGTCTGATGGAGAAGGCGCACGCGGTGCTCGAACCGGGCGGGCGGCTGATCGTGTGCGAGCCGTTGTCGGATCAGAATCCGGATCTGGCGATTGCGTGGGAGCAGAGCTACCTACCCTACGACGACTTCGGCCTGCAGTGCTACAAGCCGTTATCCTTGTATCAGCAGATGTTGGGCGAGACTGGGTTCCGCCTATTGGAGGTGCACCCCAGGGATGCTTCGACGATTCACTGCGTCATGGTTGCTGAGCGGATTTAGTCTGCTGGCGGCGGTCGCGCCGATTGCCGCGGCGGCCGATCCGCTGTACGAGAGCGCGCGGGCCAAGCTCGACTCGCTGTGGTACGCCACCGCGGCTCCCGGCTCGGAGATCCTGTTTACGCCGCGGGAAATCGAGGCGTGGACCGTGGCGAAGGCCAAGGAACAGGTCAGCGAGGGTTTGCGCCAACCCAAGGTGACGCTCGAAACGGGCTCCGGATCGGGCGCGGCGCTGGTGGATTTCTTGAAAATGCGGCAGGCACGCGGCAAGTCCACCAACGCGGTGATGGCGCGGATGCTCGAAGGGGAGCGGCCGCTCAAGGTGGATGTGCGGATCTCATCGGGCGGCGGCCGATGCACGGTGTATCTCACGCGCGTCGAGTTGTCCGGCGCGGTGGTCAGCGGTGCGGCGCTCGACTATTTGATCAAGACGTTTCTGCTGCCGCTCTACCCTGACGTGACGCTGGGGGAGCCGTTCGATTTGCCGTTGAACATCGAACGCATCGAACTGCTGCCGGAGGGTGTGCGGGTTACGATGAAGAAGTGAAGCCGGGCTCAGGAACCGCGCTGCCCCTCTAAATTCGTGATGCGCCGCTCGTGGAGGTGGGCGACGCGCGCCAGGCTATCGATGCTCTCCAGCACCTGGCTCAGGAGGACCTGGTTCTTGTCCTGCCATTCTTGCGCCTTAGCCTGCCATTGCTGCGTTTGCGCGTACCATTCCCGCGCCTGAGCGTACATTTCCCGCTGTCCGTGAACCAACAACTCCACGGATTGGGTCAGCGCCTCGTGGCGTTCCGTAAGGCGGTCAAGCCGTTCGTCAATCGTCATCCTAATGATTAGTGTATGGCAAAAGCCCGGACCCTCAAAAAGATTTGGTTGGGCCTGCTCAGATGAGGCGGCGCGGTCCAGAAGCAGCTGCCGCTCGCGGGCATTGCGCGTGAGAGCCGCGGCGCGCTCGAACTCCGCACGGGCTTATTCGAATCGGCCGAGCCTATAGAGGAGGTCGCCGCGCACGCTCGGCAACAGGTGGTAGCCCCGCAGTGACGGCTCCGACGCCAGCGCATCCACCAGTTCAAGCCCCACTGCCGGACCAAACGCCATGGCGACCGCCACCGCGCGGTTCAGCTCCACGACCGGCGAAGGCGCAAGGCGGGCGGGTTCGGCGTACAGCTCCGCGATGCGCTGCCAATCGGTGGACTCTGGTGTCAGCGCCCGCGCGTGACAGGCGGCGATGGCCGCTTGCAGGGCGTACGTGCCGCGCGCGCCGCCGAGGCGGTCGGCACGCTCGAGAGCCGCGAGACCGCGCCGGATCAGAAGCTGATCTAAAGCGCCCGGTTCTGCTCCAAGAGCAGAATGGGCTCTGCCGACGGACTGACGCGCGCCCGCGCTCGCGATGACTGGATCTCCATCAGCGCGACCAAGCCGTGAACCTCGGGCTCCGCCGGCGCCAGTTCGGCCAAGATCCGCCCGAGCCTCAGCGCGTCCTCGCACAACGCCGGCCGCATCCAATCCTCGCCGGCTGTCGCCGTGTAGCCTTCGTTGAACACCAGGTAGATGACGTCGAGGACCGAGGACAGCCGGGCGCCGAGCTCCGCTCCGCGCGGGACTTCGAAGGGCACTCGCTTTTCCGTCAGGGTCCGCTTGGCCCGGACGATGCGTTGGGCAATCGTCGCTTCCGGCACCAGAAACGCGCGCGCGATCTCCCCGGTGGTCAAGCCGCCCAGCAAGCGCAGCGTCAGCGCTACACGCGCCTCCGTGGACAGCACGGGATGACAGGCCGTGAACGCCAGGCGGAGGAGGTCGTCGCCGATGTCGTCGATCGCGGCATCCAGATCCGCCACAGCCGTTCGCCGCCGATCCTCGATCTCGCGGCCCAGTTCCTCGTGCTTCCGTTCGGCCAGTTTGTTGCGGCGCAGGAGGTCGATCGCCCGGTGCTTCGCGGTGGCCATCAGCCAGGCGCCCGGATTGTGCGGTACGCCCGCCTCGGGCCACTGCTGAAGCGCCGCGACCAGAGCGTCCTGAGCCAGCTCCTCCGCCACCGACGTCGCGCACGATTCGAGTGACGCCGGCGGTGACCTTGGCGGACTCGATCCTCCAGACCGCCTCGATCGTGCGGTGAACGGTGTCGCGGTGGTCGGCAGCTATCACTGCTACCAATCACAGCATCTTCAATTGGGCTGCGGCAAGGTAGGCTCCGGCCGGGCGCGCGTTACGTCCGGTTTCCCGACTGCGCCTGGAGGTCCGGAAATTTGGCCGCGGCTTCCTGAACATCGGGCGGGAATTCCGAAAACTCATGCACCTGCCGGACTTCGATCACCTCGTTGTCCGAGCCCGGGCAGCGCGACGCCCATTCAATCGCTTCTTCCTTCGATTTGACCTGGATCATCCAGTAACCGCCGATACACTCCTTGGCCTCGGTAAACGGCCCGTCGGTTACGGTGGGCTTCCCTCCGGAGAACGACACGCGGGTGCCCGCCGACGGCGGATGCAGCCCGTCGAGCGCAAGCAGCACTCCGGCCTTGCGCAGCGATTCGTTGTACTTCATCATGGCCGCCACGGCCTTGGCGTCCGGCATGGCGCCCGGGGCGGCCTGCTCATAACCTTTCGGGATCATCAGCATCATGAATCTCATGGTGGTTGTCTCCTGCCTGGTTTCTGTCGGCAATTACTTCTTTGCGGCGGCGGAGGCCGGCGCTTCGTACACCTGGCGAATTTCAGTCTCGCCGTCGCCCGCGCATTCGAGGAAGCGTTTCGTAAGCGCGACCGCTTCCTGTTTCGACGCCGCTTGAATCAGCGCGAAGCCGCCCACGATCTCCTTGGCCTCAGTGAACGGGCCGTCGGTCACGGTGAACTTTCCTCCGGCGAGCCGGACCCGCGCCCCCAGCGCGCTGGGCAAACATCCTTCGGTCGCCAGTAACGCGCCGGACTTCGTCATATCTTCAATCAGCTGGCCCATCCGGGCCATCTCCTGCTGCGTGGGAGGAGTCCCCTCCGGCTTGCTCGGTTTGTAAATGCACAAGAATCTCATGGTCAGTGTCCTTTCTTCGTTTTATGGAAGCTGGGTGGCCGCTTGCGATCCGGCTGAACCTCGCCTCTACTTACACGTCGAAGGAGGGCTGAAGAGATCGACACGCTCGGCGTCTTTTTTTGCGGAGGATTGATCAGCGATCATTAAGCTAGGTTATATGACGGTTTGGTCTCTCGTCTTGGTGCTTTCACTCGCTGTTTGGCCCGTCGCTGCCCAGCTACCGCCGTCGGGCACTCTGTCGGACGCCGACCGGCAATCGTTCCAGGCCGAGGTAGCCCGGATCGAAGCCTTGCTGATTTCCGCTCCCGACAAAGACACGGTTACGTACCAAATGGCCCGTACGTGGGCGGCTGCAAAACAATGGCCCGAAGCGATGCAGTGGCTCCGAAAGGTGGCCGAACGGAAGGCCGGGTTCGATCCCTCGCGGGATGCGATCTTCGCGGAATTGCGGGGCGCACAGGAGTTCGGGGAGATCCTCGCCGCCGTGCGCGAAGCCACGCCCGCGGTCTCCCACAGCAAGGCAGCCTTCCAAGTTGCCGAAGGCGACCTGGTCCCCGAAAGTGTGGCGTACGATGCGCGGCGAAAATACTTCTATTTCGGGAGCATGGGAAAAGGGAAGGTGATTCGCTGTTCGACCGCCGGGAAATGCATGCAGTTCGCCAGTGGCCTGGGCACTGTGCTCGGCCTCAAAGCCCAGGGCAACGGCCTGTGGCTCTTGAGCAATTCGGATCAGGACTCGGCATTGATCCATTACGATCTGGCATCGGCGCGGGTGCTGCGAACGTACACCGTCGCCGGCCCGGGACACGAATTTAACGATTTGGCCATCGCGCCATCCGGCGATGTGTATCTGACCGACACGCGCGCCGGCGCCGTGTGGCACTTGGCGAACGGCGCCGCCGGTTTGACGCAATTCCCCGAACGGTTCGAATTCGCAAATGGAATCACACTCTCACCGGACGGCCGCCTGCTGTATGTCTCGACGTTCCCCGACGGCATCACAGTGATGGATCTGAAAACCCACGGCGCGGCCCCGATCGCGCGTCCGCCGGACGTGTGCCTGGCGACGATCGACGGTCTCTATTTTCATCAGGGCGCGTTGATCGCCATACAAAACGGCTTCATGTCGCCGCGAGTTGTCCGCCTCGGCCTGACCCGCGATCTTCGCGCGATCGAACGATTCCAGGTTCTGGAGCGCCGCAATCCCCTGTTTGAAGGCGTCACCACAGGAGTCGTCGCGGGCGGCGACTTTTTCTACATGGCCAACATTCAAGACGGCAAGAAGACGGGTTTCAACCCGATCACGATTCTTAAGCTCCGCTTGTAGCTTTTGATCGAGGCAGTCGAGAGACGAGCGGACTATCCTTGGGCTCCCAGGATCTTCTTGGCGGCGGCGCGGCCCATGCGGATGCAATCCGGGATGCCGATGCCGGTGTAGGCGTTGCCGGCCAGATGCAATCCGGGGAGCGCGGCGGCGCGGGCCTCGATTTCTTTGAGGCGCGCTCCGTGGCCGACGGTGTATTGCGCCATCGAGCGCGGCCAGCGGGCGATGGAGGCGTGAATCGGGGCCGAGGTCAGCTTGAGGATGCGCCGCAATTCTTCGCGCGCCATCGTGACTAGCGACTCGTCGGACTCCGACAGCACGGCGCCATCGCCGATGCCGCCGAAGAAGCAGCGTAGCGTGAGTTTTCCGGGCGGCACTCGATTTGCGAACTTGGTTCCGACGAACGTGCAGCCTAACATGCGGCGGCGTTCGACTTGCGGGACCAGGAAGCCGAAGCCGGCGCGCGTTCCGTCGAATTCGCCGTCGCGGTAGATGAGCGTTACCGTGACGGAGGACGAATAAGGGACTGCGCCCAGCAGCTCGCTCAGTCGCGAGTCGGCGCTTTGGAGGAGCGCTGACGCGGCCCAGGCGGGGCAGGCTACTACGACCTGCGAGGCGTCGATCCAATCGCCACTCACGCGGACGCGCCAGCCGGATTCGGTACGCTCGATGGTCTCGGCGGCGCCGCGGCGGACCGTGGCGAAGGGGATTAGCTTTTCGACTAGCGTGCCCAGGCCGCCTTTTAGCGTGGTCTGGAAGGGAGCGCTGGTCCCCGCCCTCACGGGCGGGGCTTCTTTACGGCCTTTGATGACAGCGCGGGCCAGGCTGCCTTCCCGGCGCTCCATTTCCACGAAGCGGGGGAGCACGCTCGCGATACTTAACTGCGCGGGATCGCCGCCGTAGACGCCGGAGAGTAGCGGCTCGGCCAGATACTCCAGGGTTTCCTGGCCGAAGTGATCGACTACGAATTCCGCCACCGAGCGGTCGGGCAACTGGGAGGGCTTGCGCAGGAGTTCAAGCCCCATGCGGAACTTCGTACCCCAACTGAAAAGGCGCGTCCGGAGCACCGGCATCGCGCGTGACGGAATAAACATCGTCACGCCCTCGGGCAGCAGAACCAACCGGCCTTTGCGAAGGATATACGTCGTGCGGCCCTCGTCATTGGAGCCCATGACCTGGTCGCCAAGGCCGAGTTCGTTGATGAGCGTGAGTCCGTCGGACTTGGCGGTCAGGAAGCTGTCCGGGCCGCGTTCCAGGATGCAGCCTTCCCAGCAGTTGGTTTCGATCACGCCGCCCAGGCGCGGCTGCTGCTCGATCAGAAGGTGCGGGACGTTGGCGCGCGCCAAATCGTAGGCGGCGGAGAGTCCCGTGATGCCGCCTCCGATGATGACGACCGGGGTCTGTGTCACCGCTCCCTCACGGTCGCGGCTCGGCTAGAGCCTAAACTCGCGCACTATCTCGACACAGGCCTTCACGTTTTCGACCGGCGTTTCGGGCAGGATGCCGTGGCCGAGGTTGAAGATGTGCCCGGGGCGCGAGCCGGTGCGCTTCAGCAGTTCGTGGATGCGCGTCCGCAACTCGGGCAGCGGCGCGAACAGGATCGCCGGATCCAGGTTGCCTTGAACCGCCGAGCGGTAGCTGATGTCCATCCAGGCCTGGTCGATGCTGACGCGCCAATCGACGCCCATCACATCGCCGCCGGCGGCGTGAAGCTCGCGGAAAAAGCCGGACGCGCCCGTGCCGAAGTGGATCACCGGCACGCTGGCCGAGCGGATGCGTTCGATTAAAGCGCGGGAATACGGGGCCACGAAACGGACGTAATCGTCGGGACCAAGCGCTCCCACCCAGCTATCGAAAACCTGGATGATGCGCGCGCCAGCGGCTACCTGCAGTACGGCGAAGGAACCCAGCACGTCCACCAGCTTGCCCATCAGCCGCCGCCACAGAGTCTCGTCGCGGTACATCATTTGCTTGGTGCGCAGGAAGTTGCGCGACGGACCGCCTTCGATCATGTAGCTGGCCATGGTAAACGGCGCGCCTACGAAGCCGATCACGGGAACGCGTCCGGCCAGCGCTTTGGCTACGAGTTGGATGGATTCGCCGACGTAGCCCAGATCGTCCGTGTTCGAAATCGAGAGGCTATCGACGTCGTTGGCCGTACGCACGGGGTTGGCGATCACCGGGCCTTCGCCGGCGGCGAAGCTGAGCTTCAAGCCCATGGGCTCGACCGGCAGCAGCAGATCGGCGAAGATGATGGCGGCGTCCACGTCCAGGATTTCGACGGGCTGCAGGGTCACCTGGGCGGCCAGGTCGGGACGCTTGCAGATCTCCAGAATCCCGTGTTTCGACCGCAGGTCGCGGTACTGCTTCATGTAACGGCCGGCCTGCCGCATGAACCAGACCGGACGGACGTCAGTGGGCCGGCGGCGGCAAGCTTCCAGAAAACGACCGTTCATTGTAGCCACGCGCATCGATTTTGAAGTACTCCCCTTCTTGAACTCTGCTGGAACCCGTATCCGAAAGCCACCGGGGTTAAGATCCAGGTTGCGGACGGGAACCCGCCCGTTGGAGGCGCTGAACGAACTTCTTAGGCGCAAGCGGCCCTTAAGCCCACTCTTTCACCACGTTAGCACAACGGGCCGGGGGGATTCGGGTTTTTTTTAGGTTTTGGGGCGGCCGCGTTTGATCCGCTTTAGAATCTGAGGGGCGCGGGCGGCCAGAGCCGGAGGCAGGTGGGCTTCGAAGTGGAGTTCGGGCATGCGGAAAATGTGGAGGCGTTCGGATAACTGGTGCCTTAAGAACTGTTTGGCGTGATTGACCGCTTCGATAGTGGCTTCCTGCTCCTCCGGAGTGCCGAGGCAGGCCAGACGAACGAGGGCATGGCGAAAATCGGGCGAAACCAGGACTTCGGTGACGGACATGGCGCCGACGCGGGGGTCGGAGAGCTCGTAGCCGATCAGTTCTTCGAGTTCCTCGCGGATGCTTTCCGAGATGCGTTCGTTGCGGTGCGGGTCCAACTTTCAGAATAAGCGAAAACACGCACGATGCGGCGGTGGGCGATCAGTTTTTCAGCGAACTCTTCAATCCGACCGGCGTAAAAGAAACCGTGCCACTTACGGATCAAGAACGTGATCATATCCGCGGGGAAGAGTGGGTCCGCCCGTAAGCTCGCGAAGATTTCTACAAAACGAACCCGGGAAGCCTTAGGGCTTGGGGCTGGCGGGCGCGTCCGCTGCCCAGCGTTGCGGTCGTCGGGATCGTTGCGGTATTCGCTTTCGTGCTGCTCATGAACATCGCCGACCACATTAACTGGAACCACATCTTGCCTTAAGGAGTCTCCGCAGGTTTTCAGTCGGGAGTGGTTGAGCGGCCTGTCAGTTCCGAAGCGGCTGAGTTGGCGCGGCCTCCTGCACGGCGAGTCGGCGCCCGTATATAATGCACCTTTGACCACTTCTTCCACTGCCGGGTATCCGGCCTTCCGCGACAACCGTCCGCTGCACTGGATCTGCGCGCTGGGGGCGCTGGCGGTTCTGATTTCCGGCTACCATCCCGAACGGGTGTTCGACTTTTTCCTGGAGAACGCCACCGCATCGGTGTTCGCGCTCACGGTGGCGTTCACCTACCGCCGCCTGCCTCTATCCGATCTTTCTTACGCGCTCCTGTTGGCGTACTTGTGCCTGCACGAATGGGGCGCGCACTATAAGTACTCGGATGTGCCGCTGGGCGAATGGATGAAGCCCTGGCTGGGGATTCAACGCAACAATTACGATCGCGTGGTGCACTTCGCGTTCGGATTTCTGCTGTGCTATCCGTTCCAGGAAATGTTCACGCGCGCGGTCCGCGTCAGCAGCCGGTGGCGGTACCTTCTGCCGGTGGAAACCATTCTGGCGCTGAGCGCGATCTACGAGATGCTGGAGGCCTTCATGGCCTCGATTCTTAGCCCCGAGCGCGGCGAAGAGTTCGTGGGCATGCAAGGCGACATGTGGGATTCGCAAAAGGACATGTTCGACGCCGGGTTAGGCAGCGTGGTGGGCTTAGTGCTGATCGCGGTGGCGCGGGCGATGGTGGTGCGAGCGAAGCTGCGCGCCCGGCAGGCCGCCGCGGAGGCGCTCATCGCGAACTCGGGACTGGTGCCGGAGACCGTCGCCGCGGAAAGCGACGAGAGCTGACTGCACTCCCCGCGATCCCCCCGGTGTCATCCTCACTTCACCGGCGAGTACGCCACAGCCCGGTAAATCGATATGTTGGATATGCTGACCAACTGGCCGTTTTTGTTGGATTCCTCGCGTACTTTCAGCCACTCGGAATCGGCGTTAAACGTGTCCCAGGCTTTTTCGCGAGCGCCCAGTGAATCGAACGGGATCAGGTAGGTGAGGTTGGGCATGTCGCCGCCGAACATCGTGGTGCCATACAGAACCGGATGAATGCCGCTGCGAGCGAAGATTTTGGTCTCCGGACCCGCGAAGCGTTGGTGCAGCGCGCGAAGGATGGCAGAACTGCTCGCATGGTACACACGCAATTCGAAATAGCGGCGGGCGGCCTGGTCCCCGGGCGAATCCGGCAAGGTGGGCGGCGAGTAGGGCGCGGCTCCGAGCACGGTCATCTGCCGCGAGTCGTACGGCGGCTCTGGCCCGCTCTCAAGTTTGGTCAGAGCCTTGGCCACGGCCGGATCGGCGGCAAGTTTGTTGAGCATCTCCATGAGGCCGGTCATGGTGGTGCATCCGAGGACGAGTAGCATCTCTGGCGTGTGCGGGCCGATCACGGCTTCGAGAACCAGCGGTGGAGCCGCCCTGAGCTGTTTCAAGGCCGGCAGCATCGAACCCGTGTAGAACTCGTCCAGGCGGTTCCGTTGCGTGCCTTGCTGCAAGCGGAGGGATTCGAGCAGATACACATCGTTGCGGCGCGTCTCTCCGGCGGCGTCGGTGCGCTTGGTAGCGGCGGTGAGTCCAGCCAGGCCGGCGGCGAGATTGGTGGCGAAGTGGCGGCGGTTCATGTTTGCTCCCGTGGTGGTATTGTACTGCGTCTCCGCGGAGACAGTGATCCCCGGATTCACGCCCGGGGCTAGCGGCCCTGCCAGCACGCCGGACGCTTTTCTAAAAACGCCGTCATACCTTCCTGTGCGTCGCCCGCCAGCGCGTTCATCGACATAACTTCCTTGGCATAGGCGTAGGCTTTGGCTTGCTCCAGATCGATCTGCGCGTAGAACGCCTGCTTGCCCAGCGCTACGGTCAAGGAACTGGACTCGGCGATGGATTCGGCCAGGCAGCGCGTTTCTTCGGCCAGCGCTTCTGGCGCGACCACCCGGTTCACCAGCCCCCATTCGGCGGCGGTGGACGCGCTGATCGGCGCGCCGGTCAGGAGCATTTCGAGCGCGCGCTTGCGTCCGATGGCTCGGGTCAAGGCGACCATAGGCGTGCTGCAGAATAAACCGATCTTCACGCCCGGGGTGGCGAAGGTGGCTTCGGTCGAGGCCACCGCCAGATCGCAGGCCGCTACCAACTGGCAACCCGCGGCGGTGGCGATGCCCTGCACTTGCGCCATGACCGGTTGCGGGATGGACTGAAGTTTCTCCATCAGCACGGTGCACGCGTCGAAAATACGGCGGTACTCAGGGAGAGAGCGGCCGGTCATCTCGGCCAGGTCGTGGCCGGAGCAGAACGCCGCGCCGGAGGCCGCCAGAATCACGACTTTGATTTGAGAATCCGCGCCCAGTTCATGCAAACAAGCGCTCAGATCTTCGACCAGCGCGAGGGACAGCGCGTTCCGCCGCCCCGGCCGGTTCAAGGTCAAGACAGTTACGGAACCTTCTCGGTGACAAAGCAAGTGCTCCACGAGACAAATATAGCGCGGCGCTGACACCAGACGGCCGCGCGGACCGTGGGGTTAATTCGACCGGCTGGACTGCTTTTGATTCTTCTTGTATGCGGCCCAGCGTTTGCGCTGCGACAGGGCCATCTTGCGGCGCGTTTCCGCGCTGAACGGCTTGCGTTTCCGGCCGCCCCGGTGATCCCCGGACAGGTTTTCCAGAATGGTCACGGCTTGTCGGATGGCCGCAAGCTCGGCGCGGAGCTGATCGAGCATCTTGTCGATATTCATTGGCACCCTCCGTCCCCGCCCGCCCAGCACCGCCCCCGCCGGCATTGGACTGAGCACTGATATTATAATTACAGATTATGCGAACCCTGTCTGGACCGATTTCAGGAGCGATCTTAGGAGCGCTTTGTCTCCTGTCCGCTTCCGCCTTCGCCGCGTCCGGCGTTCTGGACTTCACTCTGAACCTGCTCGACGGCAAGCCGGCGCCGCTAGCCAATTACAAGGGCAAAGTCATGCTGCTGGTGAATGTCGCCAGCCAGTGCGGCTACACGTATCAATACGAGGGTTTGGAAAAATTGTATGAGAAGTACAAAGACCAGGGCTTCGTGATCGCCGGTTTTCCAGCCAATAACTTCGGCGGCCAGGAGCCGGGGACCAACGAGGAGATCGGCGCGTTTTGCCGCTCCAAGTTCGGTGTGACCTTCCCCATGTATTCCAAGATTTCAGTCAAGGGAGCCGACACCGCTCCGCTGTACCAGTTCCTGACGGGCAAGGACGCGAATCCCAAGACGGCCGGCGAGATTCAGTGGAACTTCACCAAGTTTCTGGTGGACCGGTCGGGTAAAGTGATTCAACGCTTCGAGCCGCCGGTAGAGCCGCTATCGAAAGAGCTCACAGCAGCCGTGGAAGCGGCTTTGAAGAAGTAGCGGTTCGGGTCCCGCAGCGGGCGTATGTTAAACTGACGTTTAGTCCCACCGCTCATGCGCCCGTAGCTCAGTTGGATAGAGCGTCTGGCTACGAACCAGAAGGTCGGCTGTTCGAGTCAGCCCGGGCGCACCACGAAACCGCGTTGGTGCAGCGGCGTCTCGGGAAAGAAGGCTCCGGGAAGTCCTCGCGATCTACTACATTCCCCGGATGGGCCACGGCTGAACGGAGTACGACAATCTGATTGGCGCGCAGATTGATGCCCTGGAGCAGTGGATCGACTACCGGAAAAGCGGCGGGAAAGAAGGGGCCCTCCCTTCTGAATTATTGGGCGGGTACTCGCGTGAGTTGGCCCATCGAACGCCAACTGAACACGGCAGCTCGCGGCACCACCTTAGTCGCTGAAACCCGGAGCCGGCGTCACGGTTCCCGTGGCCGCGCGATTCCTCCGCCAGGCGAGCAACGCCGACATGTACGTGTAAACCACCGGCGTCAGGTACAACGTCATCAACTGGGAGAAGAACAAGCCGCCGGCTACGGCGAGTCCCAGTGGACCACGGGCTTCTCCGCCAGATCCATAACCGAGCGCCGTGGGAATCGCGCCCAGGAACGCCGCCGCCGTGGTCATCATGATGGGGCGGAAGCGGATCAGGCAGCCCTGATAGATCGCCTCCGAGGGAGTGAGACCGGTACGCTCGGCCGCCAGCGCGAAGTCCACCTGCATGATGGCGTTCTTTTTCACAATGCCGATGAGCACGATCAGTCCGACAAACGAGAAAATGTTGAGCTCGGCCTTGAACAGGTACAGGGTCAGCAAGCCGCCCATCATGGCGGAAGGCAGGCCGGAAAGAATCGTGAGCGGCTGGATGTAGCTCTCATAGAGAATGCCCAGCACAATGTAAGTTACCAGAACAGCCACGGTGAGCAGCAAGGCCAGGTTCTGGAGAGAATCCTGGAAGGCTTGGGCGTTGCCCGCGAAATGCGCCACCATATTGGCCGGGAGCGTATCCTTGGCCACCGCCTCGACCTTGTCCACCGCTTCACCTAGGGAAACGTCGGGCCTTACGTTAAAGGAAACCGTGACGGACGGAAGCTGGCCGGAGTGGTTGATGCTCTGCGGGCCCACGTCCTGCTTGATAGAGGCCAGCGAATCGAGGGGCACCAATTGCCCCGCGGGCGCCTTAAAGTACACCTTGGAGAGATAGTCGGTGAAGGCCTGGTACTTGGGCTGCATCTCCAGCATGACGTGATACTGGTTGGCCGGTCCATAGATGGTAGAGGCGATGCTGGGGCCGTACGCGTCGTACAACGCCTGCTCGATGCTATTCGCGTTCAATCCATAGACCGCGGAGCGCTCCCGGTCGATCATGACGTCCACGCGAGGGCTCTTAACCTCCAGGTCGGTGTTGACCTCCAATACCTCCGGGACGCGGGCCACGGCGCGTTCCAGCTTTTGCGCTTCCTCATAGAGCTGTGTAGTGTCCGGTCCGCGCACTTCCAGCTGGTAGGAGCCGTTGCCATTCCGTCCTCCGATGCGTATCGAAGGGGGCATATTCAAGGAAATCTGGAATCCGGGATATTGGGAGAGCTTGGGACGCAGTTCCTGGATGATCTGCGCCGCACCCAACGGGCGTTGTTTCCGCGGCTTGAGTTGAATTCCCATACCCACCCACCGGCCGCCTCCCGGATTGGTGTTGAAGGAAAGGACATTCGGATCCTGGCGCACGATGTCAGCAACGATTTTTTGATAATCGGCCACCTTGTAGTAGGAGGTGCCCTGGGGCGTGATCATATTCAACTGCAGAAAGTCCGTGTCGGAATCGGGAATGAATCCCTTCTTGACCACGCCGAACAGGTGCCACGTGGCCCCCAGCACCAATACAAACAGCAGCGCCATCAAGGGACGCGCGCGGAGGACGCCCCGCAGGCTCCAGGCATAGAACCTAGCCATTTGGTCGAACGGCCATTCCAGCGTCCGCTTGAACCATCCACCCGAGCCGTGCGCCGGTACTCTGAGGAACCGGCTGCAAAGCATGGGTGTCAGCGTAATGGACACCACGCCGGAAATCAAAATCGCGGCCGTGATGGTGACCGCAAACTCGCGGAATAAGCGCCCTAGCAGGCCTCCCATGAAGAGCACTGGGATGAAGACCGCCGACAGAGAAATGGTCATCGAAATGATGGTGAAGCCGATTTCCTTGGAGCCGTCCAGCGCCGCCCGGTAAGGGTCCGCGCCCTGCTCAACGTGCCGCACGATGTTCTCGAGCATCACGATCGCGTCGTCCACCACGAATGTGATCGCCAGAATCAAGGCCATCATCGAGATGGTGTCCAGGCTGTACTTCAGCACAGCCATGACCGCGAACGTTCCGAGTACCGAAAACGGCAGCGCCAAGCTGGGAATCAGCGTCGCCGAACCATTCAGGAGAAACACGAAAATCACCAGGACGACCAGCGCCAGGGTGACCAGCATGGTGGCCTCGATATCCCGGATGCTTTCGCGGATATTTTTCGAGCGGTCTTGCCGTACACTCAGGTTAACGGTGGGCGGGAACTTGGCTACAAATTGCGGCAGCAGGGAATTGACCCGGTCGGCCACCTCCACCGCGTTGGCTCCGGGTTGTTTCATGACTTGAAGCTGGATGCCGTGCTCGCCACCGTCGGCAGTGTAGCGGGTCGCGATGTTTTTATCGTTCTCCACGCTATCGACGACGTTGGCGATCTCCTCTAGGCGCACCGGACCGCCGTTGCGATAGGCCACCACCATGGGTTTGAAGGCGGCGGCGTTCATCAGCTGGCCATTGGCTTGGATGTTGAACACCTTGTTGGCGCCAAACAAGGTTCCCGTAGGCAGATTCACGTTCCAGTTCTGCAGGGCCGTGGACACTTCGTTCAGCCCGATCCGCTTGCCCACCAGCTTGTCCGGGTCGAGTTGCACGCGCACCGCGAACTTCTGGGAGCCCTGAACCTGCACTTGGGCCACACCCGGCGTCATCGAGATCCGCTGCGCCATCAGGGTCTCCGCGTATTCGTCCAACTGGTTCATCGGCACGACGTTGGAACTCAGCATCAGCTGCAGAATCGGCTGGTCGTTGGGATTGTTCTTTTTGAACGACGGCGGATTGGGCATGCCCTGGGGCAGCAGCGGCATCACCGCGGCGATGGCGGTTTGCACGTCCACGGTGGCGCTGTCGATGTCGCGGTCCAGATCGAATTGCAGCGTGATCTGCGTGCTGCCGGTGCCGCTCTGCGAGGTCATCTCGTTCACCCCGGCGATGGTGGTGAACTGGCGCTCCAGCACGGTCGCCACAGACGATGCCATGGTGTTGGGATCGGCACCGGGCAGATTCGCATTGACGTTAATGGTGGGAAAGTCGACGCTGGGCAGGTCGCTCACCGGCAACGTCCGGTAAGCCACAATTCCGAACAACGCAATCGCCGCCATCAGCAAACTGGTGGCGATGGGCCTCCGAATGAAGATTTCCGATAGGTTCAAGCCGTGACTCCGTATGGAAATTCCCGACTGCAAGTGGAGCGCGCTTCTCAGTTTACACGCAATGCGCTCTTCACTCCAGCCGTTTTTTCAGCCGCAGGTGGTACTGTCGCAACTTTCGATCTTCCGCAAAACCGCCTGTTCCATGGCTGCGACGTGGCTGCTGGATGGTCCACGTACCTTCCTGCTGAACTTCTCGACGAGTTGCGGCGGAAAGTGCCCGCCGGCAAAGATCGTCACTCGTCCGTAGTGGCGGAAATCTCAGATAACAGCTTCATTGGCAACGCGTTGGCCGGTTAGTGGACCGATGGTCGGCTATCTGGAAGTTACTTTCTCGCGGATCGTCAGCGGGGACGGATGCGCCGTAATACAGGAGTTGACCGCAGAGATCGCCGTTAACTGTTTGCGTCCAGGATCGCTTCCAAACGTCCGATAACGATGCCTCGAAAGCGCCCAGCAGGGTTTCGCGAACACTGCGGCTGAGAGGCTATTCGACACCGGACCGAAGGTGACGCAGGGATCGTCGATTCGGAGCGCGCGATTCCACTCCTCCGGGCGGGAGAGGCGGGCTACGGTCGCCCGCCCCAATTGCGGCCGTGGCTCTAGTGCCCGGCTGTCCCCGGCGCCAAGGCGACTCCGCGCAGGACCTCGCCGTAGCCGGCGGCCTTAACCAGCGTGAACTGCTCGGTGGCCGGAAGAGCAGTGGCGCTCAAGGTGTCCGTAACGGCGACCAACTGGTTCGGATCGGCACCCTGGTCGCCGTTTCCGCTGATGGTTGAGGTGGTGGCGTAGACGGTCACGGTCCCATCGCCATTCACGACGCCTGTGATGTTGCGGAGGCCGTCGTTTGCCGGCTGCCACGGAGATCCACTTCCTCCGGCTCCGGAGTTGTTCCCGGTGGGATAACCGGGGATCGTGTACGAGTACGGTACGCCGAGGTTCAAGCCATTCGTCAGGGTGTAGGCCAACTGCCACGCACCGGCCCCTGCATTGAAGATCCACTTCTCGAGTCCGGCGGTCGGGTTGTTAGCGGGCAGAGCGGGCGCGTAGAAACCCGGGCCTGTTCCGCCGCCGTTGTTGCCGCTGCCTTCATCCGCGACATACAACGTGGTGGCGTTCGCAAACCAGATGCCGAAGGGGAAACTGGCGGTGCTTTTCTTGGCGAGGACGGTGGGAAGGCCCTGCAGGATACACATATTGTAAGGTTGGAGGCCAAGGGTTTGAATGACCGATGCGCTGGGGTTGTAAGCCAAGGGCGACGTCGGAAGGAAGGCGCCGGGCACGGGAAGGCCCACGCCAGTCGTAGGGCACGCGCTGCCGATGGTATCGACGAAGTAGACGGTGTTGATGCCGTTGCCGCCGCTTCCCTTGGTGTAATAGAGCACGTTGTTGGAAATCGTCAGCCCGCGGAAGTTGGTGTCTTTTCCGATCTTATCCGTCTTTTTGTTGGCGGGCAGCTGGATAATGTTGAAACTCCCCACGGCCGTGGGAGTTCCCGGATTTTGCGGGACTTCCGCCTTTACCTCGGGCGTCAGGATCTGCGCGCCGGTGCCGATAATAACGCCGACCGGCTGCGGAGTCTGGGTGCCGTTGCCCGCGTTGCCGGCCATGTATACCAGGTTCGCGCCGAGAGAGTTGTTGAGGATCGCCGCGCGGCCATTGTCGCCGGTATAGGCGTTGGTTTTCGTAATGCGAAACTTCCCGTGCTGATCTACTTGCGCCACAGAACGGTAGTAATTGTTTCCGGGGGAAACGGTCGGATCGATTTCTCCGGGCGTATTGGAATTCGAGACGTCAATTGCACCGATCGGCGCGAAATACCCCATGAAGGTCAGTTCGCTGCCATCGGTCGACAGGTTCAACGCCAATTCCGATTTCGAGGAGAAGCTGGTGACCACTTGATCCTTGGTGGGCGGGACTCCATTTTGGGAGCTGTTGGGCGCCTCGAGCGAGGTGACGAGCGTGCCGGCGGGAGTGATCTGGTCGAGAAAAATCTTCGACGTGACCCCGAAGTTGCCATCGACAGTATCGTTGTTAAAAACGTACGGATAGGCGCTACTAACTACGGCGGTTGCAGGCGTCGGGCAGTTGGAGGGCGAGCAGTTCGGGGGCAGAACCGTCACCCCGGCTGTAATGCTGCCCGTGTCCACATACAAGCTGCTTGCCGGGATAAAAATACGCGCTGTCCGCTTGTGCGGTGGTTGCGAGGACGATCACTAGCGCGGCGATCGAAACGACCGCTAGCAGGGTTGCGGCCGCGAATAGACGGCCTGGTTTTCTCAAGATGTTCACTTTCATTGATATTTCTCCTCGGGAGTTTCGAGATGGAACTGAAGACGTGTGCTAGAAACGAGCTGCGACAGTCAACGCTAGCATCCACAGGTCGCAAATCTGTGACTGATCGTTCACAGTTCGGTAAATCTCAGCGCAAGTCTCGGTTACGATTAGGTTGACACCCGCAAGGGTTCTCGCACTCCCCAGAGCTGCATAGATTCTCAACGTCCGGGCAGAGTTCCCCGCGCCCTGTAAGGGAGCGGCGCTTCCCGTGCCACTGACTTTCGTGTTGAACTCCTTCGACGAACTGCGGCGGCGCGTGACCGCCGGCAAATGACGGGAGCGGCGGGAATTTCTGATAAAGTCTCCGCTCGAAATGGGTTGGCAAGCAGGGTCCGGATGGTCGAGTAACCGGAAGGTACCGCTAAGTGGCAAAATCGGGGTTCCTTAGCGTAGCGTCAGCCAGAAGGCTCCATGGCGTTCCGGGCCTGTCTGCCGCTTCAGTCAGTTCACGTGGATCCGGTCTTTCTCGTTTTCGGCACATACCGCCTCTAGCACATCGCTGTCGGGAATCAAGTGGAACGGGAGTTTCACTGTGAACGGACGCGTGTAGTACTTCGGATCGTTGATGGTCAGGTCCATGTCCATGTGCCCGAAGTCGCGGCGGTGGTAGCGCTCGATCATGCGCGCCGATTCGCTGCGTGGGTGTCCGGCTGCGTCCAGCCAAGTCTTGCCGTTGAAGCCCGCGGACTCGACTACCAGTGTGTCGCCTTGCCACTTGCCCGCGGCATATCCCATCCAGGAGGGCTCCAGATCCTTGGGCAGCGCTCGACCGTCCGTGTAGACTTGGCGCGGAGGATCGTAGTGCTCGAACAGCATCACAATCTGCTGCGGAGTTTGGACAATTTTGAACGGCAGGATCAGAGGGGTCAAAGGCACGGTATTCGGAAGACAGCGCGAACCCGGCAGATCCTTGCTCAAGGACTCGCCGCGCTGTTTCAGAAGGGCTAAGGTCTCGGGTCGCGAAGGATCGTTCTCAGGTTTGAAATCCCACAAGAGGTTCATCACGTACTTGGAAACGCTGGGTAGATCGACTTGTAAATCGAAGAACCCGGGCGGCAGGCCGCGGTCGAGTTCACTCCGCGGAGTTGCGTCGGCTTCCCAGAGGCCCGAAAGGTCCGGTTTGCCATTGAGGCGCGGAGCGGGCGCGGTCAAATTTGGTTTGCCGTCTTTGGCACGCGGGGTCCGCGAGTCGGGATAGTTCAGCCATTGGGCCTGAGTGCATACCGCCAAGCCTGCTAGCAAAATCAGAATGCGCATGTTATTTCCCCATCGTTATTTCCCGAGGTGAGTCCGATCTTTTTCGTTCTCCGGGCAGACATACTCGATCAGATCGCTGTCCGGGATCAGCCGGACCGCTGCCTTCAATCCGAACGGCCGAGTGTAGTATTTCGGATCGTCGAAGGTGAACTCCAGGTCCATATGTCCGAAGTCGCGGCGACGATACCGCTCAGTTATATGCATCTGCTCGCTGCGAGGGTGGCCGAATCCGTCGAGCCAACCTCGATCGTTAAGCCCGGTCGTCTCGACCACCAACGTATCGCCCTCCCATTTGCCGACCGAGTATCCCATCCAGGCAGGCTCGGGATCTTTGGGCAAGGAGCGCCCGTCGGTATAGATCTGGCGGGCAGGCGAGTTGAGTTCGGTCAACAGCAAAATCTCCTGCGGCGCTTGAAGCATCTTGAACGTCATTACGAACATGTCCGCGGGGACGCCGTCGGGAAGACAATTTGTATGGGGATAGGTAAGTGGGTTTTCCTGGTGGCGTTTGAAGACCGCGGCTCCCTCCGGCCGCAGGGGCTCCTCTTCGGGCTGGAGTCCCCAGAAGACGTTCATGACGTTCTTGGTAATGTCGTGAAGATCGATCTGTAGGGCACCAAAGTCATTGCCTAGCACGCTGGTGTACTCGCGCTCCGGCGTGCGTTCGGCCTGCCACAGTCCGGACAGATCGGGATGGCCGTTCAGACGCGGCGCCGGCGCCGTCAAGTTCGGCCTGCCATCTTTCGTACGCGGCGTTCGCGGGTCGGGATGATTCAACCACTGCGCATGGGCGCACACGAGGGCCCCGGCGAATAGGATTCCGATCATGGCGCTTCGATCGAACATGCTTCGCATCGTACCGTCTCAGAAGGGTCAATGCAAGAACGGGATGAGATGCGGCAAGGTCCAAACCAAGCAGCTCGAGCACCGCAGGCGAGATGCCGCGACTACTCGCGAGTTTATCCGGCGACCGGGCACGGTTTCCAATCATCCGTCCGCTATTCAGCCAGAGTCTCCAGGAGCAGACCTCCAGATCGGGTTCGGCCTGAGTTACGTTCGGAATATCTTCGGATCGCAGAGCCGCCATCGACCCGAATCGTAGTACCTGTGACGAAGTCCGAAGCCCGCGAGGCCATGTACACTGCCTGTACCGGCAACCTTCTCAGGTCGACCCCACCGACCGGCCGGGGTCCGCGCAAGAATTTCGTCGTTCAAGGGCATTGTACGCACAGGCGCCGTCATGTCCGTCTCAATCCATCTTGGCGCGATCGCGTTGACTTGAATGTTGTGCGGCGCAAGCTCGACGGCCATTGCCTTCGTCAGTTGGACGATCGCTCCTTTCGCTGCGCTGTAGGAGGGGACGAGCCCAGATCCAAAGAACGAGTACATACGCGTTATGAAACCGGTTGTCCCAAAAAATCTGCTTCTCAGGTGAAATCGATTCGGCTGGAATCGCACACCATGCCCAATCAGGGCGGCAGGGTGTTCGAATCACTCCGGACGCACTTTGAAGCTCTTCACTCCGGCCCAAACGCCAGCAGAACGTTTCCCGCCAGCACGCCGTTCCTCCCATAGCCCGAGTTGACGAACAACATCCCGCCCACGACCACCGCGCCGGGACCATTCAGCGCTCCGCCGCTGGCGCGGACGCCGTTTACGGTTTCATATTGGCGGACCGTATCGAAATCCCAAAGAACCTTGCCTTCTTCGGCGGTGTAGGCGCGCAGATGCCCGTCCAGCGAGCCGGAAAAAACCACTCCCGGAATCGCCGTCACGGCCGCGGCCTGCGCCGGACTGCACCCCGGCCGGGACCCGCACGGAACTGGCGGAGCATACCAGACCTTCTCGCCAGTTCCGATCCGCAGCGCCGTTAATCCTCCACCATGCTCTGGGTCGAGCGGCGCGGGGCGAGGATCGAGCGGATCCTTGCTGGCCGCGCCGCGCATGATGTCGGAAGTAGCGGCATAAACTTTCTGGCCGTCGCTGGCCATGCCCCACTGCACGCCGCCGTTGATGCCACCCTGCCCCACCCGAACCTGCCACAAAATTTCGCCTTTTTTATCTGGATCGAGAGCATACACCACACCCGACTTCTGACCCGCCAACAGCACGTCCCGGCCGTTGTCGAGCTTCTCCAAGAGCGCCGAAGATCCGTAGTCGAAGTCCGGGCCGGGGCAATTGTTTTTCAAATTGCATCCCGAGGTCCAGATGTCTCCGGGCGTGGTCTGCTTGGCCCACAGGATCCGGCCGGTGTTCAGCTCCAGCGCCAAAATGGAGTCGCTCATGTCGCTGGCCGGGGCGGAGAAATTGTCGCCCGTGGTCACGTACAACACGCCCCGCTTGGGATCGATCGTCGGAGCCGACCAGACGCTCGCGCCGGATGGCCCCCACTGCTCGACTCCGGCTTCATTCTTGCCGGTGACCTTGGGTTTGTCACGGATGGTGTAAGTTTTCCAAACCTGTGCCCCATCCTTAATTCGATAAGCCACCACGCTCCCGCGGAACGTGCAGCAGGGATAAGCGGAGTCGCTAGGTCGGTTTTCTTCCCACGACGCCACCGGAACGTACACCAGATCCTTGTACGCGACGGGAGAAGCCGTCAGCCGGACGGCTTCGTGCACTTCGGGCCGCTTCTTCCACAACAGTCGCCCGGTTTCGGCTTCGAGCGCATAGAACCATCCCGCCTGATCGCCGAACAGGAGCGCATGCTTATCGCCGAGGGGCGCCACGCGGACCGCGGAGCGAACTCCCGCGGTGGCTTGATACGTCCACTCGACGCAGCCCGAGTCCAGGCGCAGAGCCTGTACTACGCCCGCCGCACTTCCCACGAACAGGTGGCGGTCCACGACAGTCGGTTGCGAGAACGCGACCATGTCGCCATCGAAGCCGTACGCCCACTTGAGCTTGAGCCGAGGCACCTGAGCGATGCTCAAGCCGGCCAGGTCGGCGGGCTGGTAGCGCGTGTTGCTGAGCGAGGGGCTCCAACCGTTCCAGACGGTCTTCGAACGATCGTCGATTCTCACGGCGCGGTCCGCGCAAAAAGCCTTGGCGGACGGAGCCGTGTTGCCTCCGGGAAGACCCAGGAACGCCGCCACCGCATCGCGCTCATCGCGGCGCATGGGAGAGGCGATGCTGGCCATCAATCCAAAGTCCAGCGTGCGCGTGATGGTGGCGACGGTCAGCTTCTTCAAGTCGTCCCGCCGGGGAATGCGGGGATCGCCCGAATCGTGGCACGAAGCGCAGCGCTGCTGAAAGACGGCTTCGCCGGACGGCGCGGCGAGAAGCGGCCACCCGAGGGCCGCGAAGGCAACCCCAACCCTCAGCCATATGTTCGTGGAACCGGCGTGCGCGGGCAGTCTGGAACTCATGCGCCCTATTTTATACGACGGAGACGTGGACGGACGGCGTCCCCAAACCGCACAAACACCTTACAACCCTGAACTCATTTCTACCCGCGGCCGATGAATCAGACATGGACGGTCTCAAGGCGGGCGAGCGAGCGTAGTGATTCGCCTGGAGGGCAGGGAAGCGGTACAGGTGCGCGAGCCATGATGAACCCTGTAACTTTACTCGGCGCGGGATTGTGTTTCCTGGTGCTGTTCCTGAAGTATTGGAGGCAGCGCGCGAATCCTGTGCGCAGCAGCCCCAAGCAGCGGCTTAAGACGGCTAAAATTCTGCTGGCGGCAGTCGTGACGTGGCTGGGGCTCTTCTACACGCTGCAACATATGCTCGCCAAGATGGATGGTCCCGACACGCACGAGCCGACGCTGATGGAACGCATCGTTGCTTTCCTAAAGTGAGGCTGGAGGCGACCACTCCGTGCATGATTGAGCAGTGAGTTAAGCTTGGATCGTCAATGTCATCCGCTGAAAAGTACATTGCTCAGGGACATCCGACCATCGAAGAATTGGCCGCCGAACAGGGTGCTGTTTTTCCACGCGATCCGCGCGACCTCCTCGGCGACTTCTGGCCGGCGGAGGAATCCATAGACGATTTCCTCCGTGCCATGCGTGAATGGCGAGGGCATAGGACTACCGATCCGGCCGCATGAAGCCCGTCGTGATTGACACGGATGTGGCTTCTTTCCTGTTCAAGAACGACAGCCGGGCACAAAGCTACTTGCCGCGGCTCCGCGACCGGCAGTGGCTCATCTCGTTCATGACGGAGGCGGAGTTGGAACAGTGGGCGCTGCTTTCCAATTGGCACGCGAAGCGGATTGAATGGCTGCGGGTCTTTTTGGGGCGATTCGTGGTGGTGCCTTCTTCTCGCGACCTGGTTGTCAAATGGGCCGAGGTCATGGTGGCGGCCCGCAGAACCGGGCGGCGGCTTGAAACTGCGGATGCGTGGATTGCGGCGACTGCCATGCTCTACGATGCGCCGCTGATCACGCATAACGCTGGTGACTACCTTGGGGTCCCTGGGCTGATGCTGATTACCGAAGTCTAGGCGCGCCGCTCCCCCCACCGCCCGCACTCAATTGTGTAGAGTATTTTGTAGTAGTCAGCGGACACTCAAGCCTACTGGGAGGAAACTGGAATCATGGCGAAGTGGGAATACCTGGTAATGATGTACGGCGCCGACGGGTGGTACGGCAACGGCGTTAAGGTGCAGGGCGGAGCCTCGGTGCCGGCCTGGCAGGTCTTCAAAGAACGCGGGGCGGAAGGTTGGGAGCTGGTCTCGGTCGACGCCGGCGTAGCTTATTTCAAGCGTTCGCGGCTGGCTTGATCTTTCGATGCCCTGATCTTTTCCGGATGTTCGCCGACTCGGGCGCTCTGTGGTCCGGTTGTGCGCGTTATTGCGCGGAATAATTATGAGCAAGCGGACACTGTTAACCGTCACGCCTTTCTGTTCGCCGAATTTTGCCTATCCGGCCCCGGCCTATCTAGCGCGCTATATCCGCCGCAGCGGACGCGACACCGCGCAGGCCGATCTCAGCCTGGAGACGCTGCTCGGCTTGTTCTCCCGCCGCGGCCTCACGCGCGTGTTCACCGCGGCGGAATGGTTCCGCGGCTATCTCCCGCCCCCCTCCCGCCGCATGGTCGAGCTCAAGGAGCGCTACCTCGATACCGTCGAAACGGTCATCCATTACCTGCAGGGCCGCGATCCGTCATTGGCCTACCGCATCACGCACCGCGACTTCCTCCCCCGCGGCGAAAACTTCAACCTCAACCGCGGCTTCGACTGGTACGACGCAGCCAACACCACGGTCCCCATCTTCGACCGCGCCACGTTCATCGGCACTCTGTACCTCTACGACATCGCCGCGCTGGTCCGCCAAGCCATCTTTCCCTACTTCCAGATCACCATGCAGGATCGCTTCCACGACGACTTCGTCCACTGGTGTGCCACCTTCGACCGCATGCGTTTGGAACTGGAGCGCCCGCCCAACGCCATCGACGAAATTCTGTACGAAGCCCTGGACCGCCATTTGGCCACATTCAAACCCGACGTGGTCGGCGTCAGCGTCCCCTTCGCCCGAAATCTATACTGGGCTCTCCGCATCGGCAAGCGGGTGAAGGATTGGAACATCGACGCCACGGTCGTGGCGGGCGGCGGCTTGTTCAACACCTCCATGCGCACTCCCAATGAGCCGCGCATGTTCGACTACATCGATTACCTCACGCTCGATGACGGCGAGCGCCCTCTGTCCTGCATCCTGGAACACCTGGAAGGCATGCGGTCCCGCGACAACCTGAAGCGAACGTTCTTCAGAACAGGCAAGACCATCGTTTCGAGCGACGCCTGCAAGGAGCACGACGCTTCCCACGACCAAACCGGCGCGCCAGATTACACCGACTACCGTTTCGGCGACTACTTCAACACGCTGGAGACCGTCAACGTCACCCAGCGGGCCTTCCTTTCCGGATGGTGGAACAAACTCACCATGGCCCACGGGTGCTATTGGAAGAAGTGTTCCTTTTGCGATATCCACCTTTCCTACATCGGCGATTACGAAACCGCGTCCGCCCGCAACCTGGTCGATAAAGTGGAAGAGATCATCCGGCAGACCGGCCACACCGGGTTCCATTTTGTGGATGAAGCATTGCCCCCCAAAGTCATGCGCGACTTCGCCATGGAAGTGCTGCGCCGGCGCCTGAACATCACCTGGCACGGCATGCTGCGCTTCGATCGCGCCTTCACCCCCGACCTCTGCCGGCTCCTGGCCGCCTCCGGCCTGCTGGGCGCCTTCGGTGGACTGGAAGTGGCCAGCGACCGCCTGCTCAAGCTCATGAAGAAAGGCACCTCGGTCGAGCAGGTAGCCTTGGTGTGCAAGAATTTCCAGGACGCAGGCGTCCGCGTGCATGCCTACATCATGTACGGCTTCCCCACGCAGAGCGCGCAGGAAACTATCGACGCGCTGGATGTCGTACGCCAGCTCTTCCTGAACGGCCTGCTGACTTCCGCCAGTTGGGCCAAGTTCGGCGTCACCCCGCACAGCCCCATCGGCCGCAACCCGCGCGAGTACGGCATCACGCTCCTGCCGGTGCCCAAGGAAGCCTTCATCGAACAGGTGATCGCCCACATCGACCCGGTCAACGATCACGGCAGCTTCGCCTATGGCCTCGAAACCGCACTGGCTTTCTTCGGACTCGGCCTGAACCAGCGCACCCCGGTCGAGGGCTGGTTCGCCTTCCCGGTTCCGCCCGTCAGCATCGACCGCGATCTCATCGCCAAGGTGCTCCTGGCGCGCCAGGCCGAAAGCGAATCCGCCATCTCGGAACTCCGCCCCGAAAAGCGCCTGCTATGGTTAGGCGGCCCCTTTTCGGTGCAACCCATGTATGCCGAACCCGGCAAGGAGCAGCACATCGACCTGATCCTGCATCAGCGCGCGGGCGACGTCCGCCTGCCCATTCCGCTGCGCTGGTCCTGGTGGGTCGGCAACATCCTGACCCGCGCGCGACCCACCATGGAAGGCGCGCTGCCCATCAAGGGCCTGGAATCCATGCTCTGGGAAATTGCGGGTTCCGAAGTCTGGCGCGTTCTGCGTCAACAGGGCCTGATCATCACCGACGGCGGCCCAACAGCCTCGGAAGCCAAACCCCCGCAGTTAAAGGCATCCACCGATTTCGCAATTCTAGCCAGCTAGTGGAGTGCTGTTTCGCACGCGTTGTTCCGAGCCGCGACCGTCCGGTCCAGGGCTCTTTATTTGGGGCGCGAATCATTTCAATTCCGGATGTTGTCGCGCGGTTTCGGCTTTAAGAATAAAGCTGCCCTCCGTCACCACCTCATCACCGCGTTTCAGGCCTTGCACAACGGGGTAGTAGCCGTTAGTTGCAGGGCCAAGCTGCACCGGGCGTACGGCGAAGCTTCCTTCGCGTTCCCGGAGTGGCAGAAATACAAATTGCCGATCGCCGATGGATTGAACGGCAGACTCCGGAACCGTCAAGCCCGTCACACCCGGCGCGGTGAACTCGATCTCAACGTACATCTGAAAGCGCAGGTATTCGCCCGGATTGGCGACTTCGATGCGTGCCTGCGCCGTTCGCGTGTTGGGGTCCACCTGCGGATCGATGTAGGCGACACGGCCCGTCCAGGCTCGCCCCGGATAGGCGGCGGTAACGATGCGCGTTCCGGTTCCCACCTGGACCGAAGCAAAATCCCGCTCATTCAGACTCGCCATAATCCATACCTTGGCGAGGTCCGCGACGGTAAACAGCTCCTGAGCTTTGGTCACCACCTGTCCGGTGTTCGCCATACGCACCAGCACCACTCCATCCAGGGGAGCCGTGACGGTGATGTTCGGGTCGGCTTGCCCGGCTTCGGGGAGGGCGGCGACGGCTTCTTCAGACAGGCCGAGCAGTTTCAACCGCTCGCGCGCCGCGCGGATGTGCGCTTCGTGGACGGCGTGCATGGCGGTGGCTTCTTCCTCCACACGGCGGCTGACGGCGCCGATACGGAGCAGCGTTTGTGTGCGCTCTAATTGCTTGTGGGCGGCTTCGAGTTCGGCTACGTACGCGAGGTACTGGGTTTCGGCGTCCGCCAGCTCGCCGCTGAAGAGGACGGCCAAAGGCTGGCCGATGCGCACGCGGCTGCCCAGCTCAACCGAAACGCTCCGCACGATACCGTCGGCGATGGGCACAACGTGCACCTGGCGATATTCGTTGGGACGCACGATACCTGGGACGCGAAGCGTGGATCTGGTCTCGCGGGTGGCGACTAGCGCCGATTTGATCACCACCTTCTTCAGGTCATCCGCGGTCAGGTCGACTTGAACTTCGGTGGAGGGGGTTTCGGGCAGAGGGCTGGTCACGGGACTAGCGGACGCCGGAAGCGAAGGGCTCTGCCGCACAAAAACGTAGAGTCCTCCGGCGACGAGCAACCCTAGCAGCACTCCCCAAGCGACGTGTGCGATTGTGCGTGCCATGTTTACCTCACGTTGGTGTTAAAGGTTGTCTTGCCTTGCCCGCGCGGGCCGCTCCACTCGACGGTGAAGCGCCAGGACCCGCTATCGGCGAAGTTGGCTTTCACCCGGTACGTTCCGGTCTGACCGGCGGGTGCGATTTCGGAATCTCCGGACATGGGGGCCATGCCGGGCATGATCATGCTCGATTGGAACTGCACGGCACCCACTTCGATGGGCTGGCCCTGCTGATTCTGGAACTGGAGGACAAAGTCGTTCTGTCCCTGCTTGAGTTCCCCGATATCGTTCATCAACACAAGGTTGAGGTCACCCGCTTTGTGGGTTTCTACCGTCTTCAGTTTGCTCACGTCTTGGTTCTTGGCGTTGCAACCCGTCAAGATGGCGGCGATGGCAATCACAGCGGGTATTGCGAATCGTTTTTCATATTTTGGCGTTCCATTTTTTATCCTTTACTGAGCTCCCGTTCTCGCAACCACAGAAAAATTACTGGTGTGACCAGGAGCACGTGCAGAAGCGAGCTAAGCATGCCGCCCAAAACCGGGGTAGCCAAGGGGCGGACTACTTCGGAACCGACACCGTGGCTCCAGAACACGGGGAGAAGCCCGGCCACGACGGTGGAGACGGTCATTAGTTTGGGGCGCAGGCGGAGGAGCGCGCCTTCCATGACCGCTTCATGCAAATCTGCGACGCTAAGCGCGCCGCGTTCGCGACGCTTACGGGCGACGGCCTCTTCCAGGTAGATCACCATGACCACGGTGGTTTGCACGGCGGTGCCGAATAGGGCGATGAAGCCGACCCAGACGGCGACTGAGAAGTTGTAGTGCATTAGCCAGAGCAGGTACAGCCCGCCGGTGAGCGCGAAGGGCACCGCCAGCAAGACGTGCGCGGCTTCGAGGAACGAACGGTAGGTCACGAAGAGGAGGATGAAGATGACGCCGATCACGATGGGCATCACGATCAGGAGGCGCCGTTTTGCACGCACTTGGTTCTCGAACTGACCGCTCCAGTTGTAGTAGTAGCCCGGCGGCATCGCGACGGTGGCGCGAATGGCGCGGTCGGCGTCGGCGATGACACTTCCGGGATCGCGGCCGCGGGAGTTCAACAAGACCGAGACTTCCAGCAGTCCGTTTTCGCTGTTGATCATGGCGGGACCGGAGACCTGGCGGATATCGGAGATTTGACCGAGCGGGATCTGCGACCCGTTGGCGCCGGTCACCAGCACGCCGGCGAGCTGGCTGGGACCTCGCCGGAACTGGGGCGCGTAGCGTACGCGGACCGGGAAACGCTTTCGGCCTTCGATAGTGGTGGTCAGGTTGCGTTCCCCGATGGCGGTCTCAATGGCGCTCTGCACTTCACCGATATCGACGCCATACCGGGCGCCGGCTTCGCGGTTGGGCCGGATGTCGAGGTACTGCGCTCCGGTCACTTGCTCGGGGTAGACGTCCGTAGCTCCGCGCACAGTGCGGATGGCACCGGCAATGGCCCGCGCCCGTTCCTCCAACACCTTCAAATCGGAACCAAAGACCTTGACGCCGATTTCCGAGCGGATACCGGTGGTCAGCATCTCGATACGGTTAATGATGGGCTGGGTCCAGATGTTGGCTACACCGGGCAGGGAGACGGCGCGGTCCATGTCGCTTTTCAGCTTGGCCAGAGTCATCCCAGGCGGCCACTGGTCGAACGGTTTCAGATGGACAACGGTCTCAGTCATGTTGAGCCCGGACGGATCGGTGGAGGTTTCGGCGCGGGCCACTTTGGCAACCACGGAGACGACCTCGGGGAAGCGCTCCAGCGCGGCGTTCTGGCGCTTCGCGAATTCGGTGTTCTGGGCCAGGGAGATGCTGGGATCGGCGATGGGCATGAACATGATGTCACCTTCGTTCAACGGCGGCATGAATTCGCTTCCCATTCCCCAGGCGAGGGCGACCGCGCCGGCGAACAGGAGCAACGCGGAGGCCAGGGTGATGGTCCGATGAGCGAGAACCCAGCGGAGGGCGGGCTTGTAAATCCACTGGAAAAGGCGCATGACTGGATTGCGATTTTCCGGATGGAAGCGGCCACGGAGCAGCAGCGTGCAAAGGATGGGAACTAGAGTGAGCGCGATGGCGGTGGCGCTGGCCATGGCGAAAGTCTTCGCAAACGCCAGCGGGCGGAAGAGTTTGCCTTCCTGGCCGGTGAGTGCGAATACGGGGACGAACGCCAGAACGATAATCGCCATGGAGAAAAATGTGGGACGGCCGACCAGCTTGGTGGCTCGCATGACGATTTCGAGCACGCTTGCGGGGTCTCGCTTTTGGCTTGTCTCCAAGTGGCGGAAGGCATTCTCGGTGACCACTATGCCGGCGTCCACCAGTACGCCGATGGCTATGGCGATGCCCGCTAGAGACATTACGTTGGAGGTAATGTGCGCGTAGTGCATCAGCAAGAAGGAACACAGCACGGCTAGGGGCAGGGGCAGCGTCACCACCAGGATGCTGCGAAAGTGCATCAGAAACACAACGTGAGCAAGGGTGACCAGAAGGATTTCTTCGATCAGCGCACGGCGTAACGTATCGACAGTACCCTCGATCAATTCAGAACGATCGTAGAAGGGGACCACCCGCACTCCTGGCGGAAGGCCTGGTTCGAGCTCGCGAAGTTTGGCCTTGACGCCGTCGATCACCTGCTTGGTGTTCTCTCCAGTGCGCGCCACTACCACGCCGCCAACTGCCTCTTCGGAGCCCTTCACCAGCGCGGCGGTGCGGAAGGCGTCTCCGATTTGCACCGTCCCGAGATCCTTCACATAGATGGGGGTTCCGTTATGCGCGGCGACGGCGATGTTGCGGATGTCGTCCAGATTCTGGATTAGACCCAGACCGCGAACGATCGACCACGAACCGTTTTCCGATACTACGTTGCCGCCGACGTTCGAGTTGCTGGACATCGCCGCGGTCACGACGGTGCTTAGAGGCAGAGCGTAGGTGCGAAGGCGGTTGGGATCGACGTCGATCTGATACTGCTGCACCTCACCGCCGACGCTGGCGACCTCGGCCACGCCGGGCACGGAATTGAGCTGATAACGCACATACCAGTCCTGGAGGGTGCGCAAGTCGCGCAGGCTGAGGCCGCCGCCTTCGAGGGTGTACCAGAAGACGTGTCCGACGCCGGTCGCATCCGGTCCGAGAGCCGGCGCGACGCCGGGGGGCATCTGTTTAGCCACCAGGCTCAGCCGCTCCAGGACGCGCGTGCGGGCAAAGTAGAGATCCACGTCGTCCTCGAAGATGACGAAAATCATCGAAAAGCCAAAGGCGGAGGAGGATCGCACGACCTTCACGCCGGGCAGGCCCTGAAGGTTCACGGTGAGCGGATAGGTGATCTGGTCCTCGACCTCCTGCGGGCTGCGGCCGGACCAGTCGGTGAAGACGATTACCTGGTTGTCGCTCAAATCGGGAATTGCGTCGATGGGGGCGCGCAGCATGGCCCAGAGCCCCCAACCTGCGAGGGCGATCCAGAGTGCGATCACCAGGAAGCGGTTGCGCAACGATACTTCAATAAGCCGGTCGATCATACGGGACACTCCTCGCCTCGTGCGGCCACAAGACCGCCACGAGGGCTAACGCCGGGAAGAATTACGACAGTCCGGCACAGGCAACGTAGCGGCTGCCGAGGAGATCAGATTCTAAGCGGTAAAGGTGAATCTAGGGCGCCCGGTGGTGCGTGGGCGTCCGTCACGGGTGAGGGGATGCGGGTCGTTGGGGGAGGTGCGAAAACTCCCCAGGCCGCCAGCGCTGAAACAGCGGGGATCGATACGGAAACACGCGCCTGGGATTCCAAACCCTGCATGGAACCCGGAGGAGCGGTTTTGCAGCACGAGTCCACGCGGCTGGCAGAAGAACATTTCTCGAGGGCGCAACACTTGGGTGCATGGGTGCCGGCGGTCCAAGCGCCGTCGGAGCCGAGAGCGTTTATCGTAACAGCGAAAGCCGCGATTACTATGAATACCGAACGACGAAGCATCTGTTCATAGGCTCGCACGAGTCACTCTCCACGTCAAAGGGCGTGCTTGGATCAGACTGACCGGACCAGCCCTACCGGTTACCCTTCCCCTGCGGCACCACCGGCAGCACCGGCGGGATAAACGCCCCCTTGCCGAACTCGCCGATGATGACCGTGTAGCACCCCGTCACGATCACGCCGCCGTGGACTGTCGGGTCGAACATCCGCGCCGCCGGCAGCTTGCCGATGATCACCGTCGGAGAACCCTTCAACACCATGTCCGGCGGCCCTTTGCAAATCAGCTTGTCCAGGACCCGTGCCTGCGGCATCTTGCCCACGATCACGGTAAACATGCCCGTAATGATGGGCCCGCCCACATGGGGTTCGGGTGTTGCCAGGGGGCACACGTGCATGTCCAGAATCCTCGCGGCCGGAGGCATCGATAACGATCCTACCTGTTACCGCGCGTGAACCGCAAACGCGGGATCATTAAGTCCCCAACCGAGCCGCGAGCGCGCGGGAGCGCTTGATCGCGCCAGACCCGGACCACCCGCCAGAGCATTTTCTCATTGAAGGATGAGCCTGAAGGATAGGCAAGCTGGCGGGGCTCCTTTCTGCGATTTTGGCGAGCGGGGATGGGGTCCAGGGGAAGGGGGCGGCGGTTGAGCCCCCTTCCCTTG
>Ga0116223_10000386_pt1 | contig 56044 bp, 50 predicted proteins | sample Sb_taG_3_FD_90092 | JGI IMG/M metagenome (GOLD analysis project Ga0116223, IMG submission 90092) | Peat soil microbial communities from Weissenstadt, Germany - Sb_50d_a_PC metaG | ecosystem: Environmental > Terrestrial > Soil > Wetlands > Peat | place: Germany: Weissenstadt | collected 2010-09-21 | reverse complement strand
TTGGCGGCGCTGACCATCTGGATCGAAATGGGCGTCATCATCGTCTTTTTCCAATGGCAATTCGGCTACTTCTGGACCGCCAAGGGTTATGAATACGCTTTGTTGTGGTGGCTGATCTGCCTCGCGATCTTCTTCCGCGGGGGCGGCCGGTATGCGGTCGACCGGCTGATCGGCAAGGAGTTCTGAGCGTTTTCCCGCGGGCTTTTTTCAATTCGATCCATCCAGCAGCCGCCGAGCGATGACGTGCGCCTGGATTTCGGCGGCGCCCTCGAAAATGCTGAGCAAGTAGCCCGGATTGAGCGTTAGCGAAATCCGGGAGCGGTGCTTGAGCCGGGTCAATCGTTCCCGGGTTTTCGCTGCGCTCAACCCGGGATACATGCTGCGATAGACACCCCGGCTAGTAATCCATAAAGTCCCATTAAGTCGTATCGGATCGCGGCTTTCCCGAGGAGCAGTCTACGTGGCCGAACAGCGCCTTCAAAGGCGGCTTGCAGCAATCCTGTCAGCCGATGTGGTTGGCTACTCGCGCCTCATGGGGATCGACGAAGTCGGCACACTGGCGCGATTAAAGGCATTGCGGCGTGACGTTATCGATCCGAACATCGCCGGACATTCGGGCCGGATTGTTAAACTAATGGGCGACGGCGTGCTGGTCGAGTTCGGCAGCGCCGTCGATGCGGTTGCCTGTGCGACCGAGATCCAGAAACACGTTCCGGAGCACGACGCCGCCGGTGCCGGAACTGATCCGATCCGGTTCCGCGTCGGCATCAATGTCGGCGACATCATCATCGATGGTGACGATATCCTTGGCGACGGCGTTAACATCGCGGCTCGGATCGAAGGCGTTGCTGCGCCCGGTGGCATCTCGCTTTCCGAGGACGCATGGCGGCAAGTGCAGGGCAAGGTGGCGGCCAAATTCGTCGATGACGGCGAGCACAGCCTGAAGAACATTGCCGGGCGCGTGCGCGTCTATCGCGTCGAACTCGGTGGAGAAGGCACGGCGCAGCCAGCCGCGTCCGCGCCGGTTCTACCGGACAAGCCCTCGATCGCTGTGCTGCCGTTTGCGAACATGAGTGGCGATCCCGAGCAGGAGTTCTTCGCCGATGGGATCGCCGAGGATATCATCACGGCACTGTCCCGCTACTCTTCGCTTTTCGTGATTGCTCGAAATTCGTCCTTTTCCTTCAAGGGCCGTGCGGTTGATGTGAAACAGGTCGGGCGTGAACTCGGCGTCCGTTACGTGCTCGAAGGCAGCCTCCGCAAATCCGGCAACCGCATCCGTGTGACCGCACAGCTTGTGGAGGCCGAGACTGGCAATCATGTCTGGGCCGAGCGCTACGACCGTGATCTCGCAGACTTTTTTACCGTACAGGATGAAATCACTCAGGCTACGACCATCGCCATCGCCCCGGCCATCGCTGACGCCGAGCAACAGCGGGCGATGCGCAAGCCGCCGGCAAGCCTTGATGCATGGGGTGCCTATCAACGCGGCATGTGGCATCTCAGCAAGGCAAGCGCCGAGGACAACGCCCTCGCCGAGAAGTTCTTTCAACGGGCCACCGAGCTCGATCCGATGTTTGTGGGCGGATATGTTGGGCTTGCCACCGTTCTCAGCCGGGCGAAAGGGACACAAAGTAAGGAAGAAGCGCTAGCAATGCGCGCAGTCGCGCTCGATGGCGGTAACGCAGAAGCGCATTCCCGCCTGGCTCTTGCGCTCGTCGCACGCGGCGACCATCAGGGCGCACGTGCTCAAGCCGAGCGGGCGCTGGCAATATGTCCGAATTTGGCTGCTGCATACGGAGCGCCCGGCGTCGCTTTGGCCTATTCCGGGCAACCAACAAAAGGACTTGCGGCGCTCGAAACATGCATTCGGCTCGACCCACGAGACCCCTCGCTGATGAACCGCTTGAACCAGATCGCATTGGCCCATTATTTCTGCCGCGACTACGAGGCCACCATAGAAGCGGCAAAACAGGCGATCCGATCATTTCCTGACTTTCCGTCACCCTACCGCTGGCTCGCCGCCGCCCTCGGCGAACTTGGTCGGACTGCAGAGGCGAAGGCGGCGTTAGAAAAAGCCATCGCGGTTTCGCCCGACTCCTTCGACTTTCAGGTCCGCGAACGCCCGGCCTGGTTTCGGCCGGAGGAGCACGCCCACATGCTCGACGGTCTCAGAAAAGCCGGTTGGGAGAGCTGACGAGGTGATTAAAATGGGTGCGCTGCTCGCTGCGGCGCATGAGTCCGTTGTTTGCCCTTAGCAGACATCGGGACGGCACCGAAGGAAGTCCGCTTTCGGGGGCAAAGCGGACGCGGGCAACTGCCGCTCGTCGACCTCAAATTTATGAGTACGCGCCCTAATTCGATCCGTCCAGCAAACGCCGCGCGATGACATGCGCCTGGATTTCGGCGGCGCCCTCGAAAATGTTGAGGATGCGGGCGTCGCAGAGAATGCGCGAAACGGGAAACTCCACCGCAAAACCGTTGCCGCCATGGACCTGCACGGCATTGTCGGCGGCGGCCCAGGCGACGCGGGCCGCCAGGAGCTTGGCCATGCCGGCCTCGAGATCGCAGCGGCGCCCGGAATCCTTCTGCCGCGCGGCGTAATAGGTGAGCTGCCGCGCGATCAGGATTTCCGCGGCCATCATCGCGAGCTTGTCGGCAACGCGCGGGAAATTGGCGATCGGCACGCCGAATTGCACGCGCGTGGTGGAATAGCCGAGCGCCTGCTCCAGCGCCGATTGCGCCACGCCGACGGCGCGCGCCGCCGTCTGGATGCGCGCCGATTCGAACGTGGCCATGAGTTGCTTGAAGCCCAAGCCCTCGACGCCGCCCAACAAATTTTCCGCTTTCACGGTGAAGCCATCGAAGGCGATCTCGTATTCCTTCATGCCGCGATAGCCGAGCACCTCGATCTCGGTGCCCGACATGCCGGCGGCCGGAAACGGATCGGCATCGCTGCCGCGCGGCTTTTCCGCAAGCAGCATGGAAAGCCCGCGATAGCCTTTCTCGTTGGGATTGGTGCGAACGAGCAACGTCATCAGATCGGCGCGCACCGGATGGGTGATCCAGGTCTTGTTGCCGTAGACTTTGTATTTGTCGCCCTCGCGCACCGCGCGCGTCTTCAGCGAGGCGAGGTCGGAGCCGGTGTTGGGCTCGGTGAACACCGCCGTCGGCAGCACCTCGCCGGAGGCGATCTTCGGCAGCCATTTGCGTTTCTGCTCCTCGGTGCCGCTGCCGAGAATGAGCTCGGCGGCGATCTCGGAACGGGTGCCGAGCGAGCCGACGCCGATATAGCCGCGCGACAGCTCCTCGGAGACGACGCACATCGATTCCTTGCCGAGCCCCATGCCGCCGTAATCCTCGGGGATGGTGAGCGAGAACACGCCGAGCTCGGACATCTGGCCGATGACATCGAGCGGAATGTATTCGTTGCGCAGATGCCATTGTTGCGCATGCGGCACGACCTGGCCTTCGGCGAATTTGCGCATCTCCTCGCGGATCGAATCGAGCGTGTCTTCGAGGCCGGTGGCGCCGATGGTGGCTTCCCGCTGCTCGCGCATCAATTCGGCGAGCCGGGCGCGGCGGCCTGCGGTGTTGCCGTAGACGATCAGATGCTCGACCGCCGGATTGATGCGCGCTGCGACCATCGCCGCGGTCACGCCGAGATCGCCGAGGCGGACGATCTCGCCCTGGCTCATCGGAATGCCGCCGACGATCTGCGCCAGATATTCGCCGGCGCCGATGCGCACCAGCAATTCCTCGATCTCGCCGAAAGTGTCGGCGGCGGTGAGCCGCTGCGTATAGGCGACAAGCTGGCGGATCGCCTCGACATAGGTGGCGAACCAGGCAAGGCCGTGGGTGGCGCGCTGTTCGCGATCGACCAGGCGCGGGTTGGCGCGGCCGTCGCGCACCACCTTTTCGGCGACGGCGCGGCGCGCATCCGCGAACAGGGCGTCGGCGGCATCAACCGCCTGGCTCAGCGTCGCAAGCAATTCGTTGTCGGCGGGCATGGTGGATGCGGCAAGCGACATGGTTGGGCCTCCGAAGACCTCGTTCCGACGACCCCGGCGTGACGGCCAACCTTACGCGTGCAGTGCACAAAAGCCAATTCGCCCGCTTCACCCGTTCCAGGGACGCAAGCCTCGCTTCTTCCGCCGCGCCAGCGGCCGAGGCCGACGCTATACGTTGACAGGCCCCGCTTCCCTACCTTTGTGTTGCGGCGGCTTGGGCCTTCACCAGGCCGAGACGGAGGAATTCGTTGTCCCACGACATGATCGCCCACCGGGATCGGCATGCGGCCAATCCGATTTTCAACACTCGCAAATTCAAGCTCGGCACCTTCCAGACCAATCTCGACTATGGTTGCCTGATGTCGGACGTCGAGGGCCGGCTGAAAATCACTTGGCCGAATACGGTGGCGCTGGCCAAACTCGCCGACGCGATGGAGTTCGAAGCGATCGTGCCGGTGGCGCGCTGGCGCGGCTTCGGCGGCAAGCTCAATCCGGCCGGGCCCGGTTTCGAGACCTATACCTGGGCGGCGGGCATCGCCGCCTCGACCTCGAAATCGGCGGTCGTCGCCACCTCGCATTGCTCGATCATTCATCCGATCATCGCCGCCAAGCAATGCACCGTCATCGATCACATTGCCAACGGCCGCTTCATGCTCAACATTGTCACCGGCTGGAACAAGCCGGAAATCGACATGTTCGGCGTCGAGATGCTGCCGCACGACGAGCGCTACGACATGGCGGTGGAATGGCTCGACATCATCAAGCGGCTGTGGACCGAAGACGAGGAGTTCGATCACGAAGGCAAATACTACAAGATCGTGAACGGCTATTTGCAGCCGAAGCCGATCCAGCAGCCGTTTCCGGCGATCATGAATGCCGGCGGCTCCGAGCGCGGCCGCCATTTCGCCGCCAAATATTGCGATCTGGTCTTCATCCCGCTCGGTCAACCGGATTTTGAGCGCAACAAGGCGCAGATCGAAGCGTATCGGAAGCTGGCGCGCGAGGAATACGGCCGCGAGGTTTCAGTCTGGACCTCGGCCAACGTCATTCAGGCAGAGACGGAAGAAGAAGCGCGGCGCTTTTTCGATTACATCGTCCACGACAAGGGCGACTGGGACGCGGTGACATTCGCTCTGGATACGATCGGCCTCAACGCCAAGACATTTGCACCCGAGGCGCTGAAGCATCTCAAGGAACTCTTTATCGCCGGCTGGGGCGCCTATCCGCTGATCGGCACCAAGGAGCAGATCGTGGATGGCTTCAAGACGCTGTCGGCTTTGGGGCTCGATGGCGCTCTGTTGGCCTGGCCGCGCTTTGAGGAGGGGATGCGCGAGTTCCGGAACACCACCTATCCGCTCCTCGTCCAGGCGGGATTGCGCTGATACATTGCCGCGGAATTTTGCCGTAGAGGCCGCCTGGCTTGGACACCCCTTTGCACACCATCCGCCTGAGCCTTCGCGTCATTGTCGAAGCCTTCTATCGCTTCAACCGCGATGACGGCTGGGCGATCGCCAGCCACATCGCGCTGTCGATCCTGATGGCGGTGTTTCCGTTCCTCATCGTGGTGACGGCTTTGGCCGGCTTCGCAGGCTCCGCCAATCTCGCCGACGAGGTCGCCCGCCTGATGTTCGCGGCCTGGCCGCAGCAAGTCGCCGGCCCGATCGCCGGCGAGATCCATCACGTGCTCACCACGACGCGCGGCGGCGTGCTCACCTTGGGCGCCGTGTTCGCCGTCTATTTCGCCTCCAGCGGCGTGGAAAGCCTGCGCATCGGGCTCAACCGCGCCTATGGACTCACCGAGCAGCGGGGCTGGTGGCTGCTGCGGCTCGAATCGATCGGCTATGTGCTGGTCAGCGCGCTGGCGCTTTTGGTGCTGGCCTTCCTGGTCGTGCTCGGGCCGCTGATCTTCAAGGCCGCGGCGAATTTCGCACCCTGGATCGAGCCGCTCGAAACCCATTACGATTTCGCGCGCTTCGGCATCGGCGGCGGCGTGCTCGCGGTTGCGTTGTTCATTCTGCATATGTGGCTGCCGGCTGGGCGGCGCGGTTTGAGCAAGGTGTGGCCCGGGATCGCGGCGACGCTGGCGCTGTGGCTCGCCTGCGGCTTCGCCTTCGGCCATTACCTCGCCGACTTCGCCTACACCTACGTCACCTATTATGCGGGGTTGGCGTCGGCAATGATCGCGCTGGTGTTTCTCTATTACAGCGCCTGGATTTTCGTCTATGGCGGCGAGCTAAACGCGGCGATCGCGCGGGTGCGCGAGGGCAAAAATAATGAGTTCAGCCCCGGCCGGACTGCCGAGTGAGCTCCGGCATTGATGCCGCTTCCAGCACGTCGTCGAAATTTCGCAAGCCCGGGCGCGGCGCATTGACCAGCACCGCCATGTTGCCGGGCTTGTGCCGGTTGGTGCGCATCAATTCGTGCGCGTGCGGGATTTTCTCCCAGGGAAAAACGTCGCTCATGCACGGATCGATGCGGCGATCGATGACGAAGCGGTTGGCGGCGCTCGCCTGCTTGAGATGCGCGAAGTGCGAGCCCTGCACGCGTTTCTGCCGCATCCACACATAACGCGCGTCGAAAGTGATGTTGAAGCCCGACGTGCCGGCGCAGAACACCACCATGCCGCCGCGCTTGACCACCAGGCAGGAGACCGGAAAGGTCGCCTCGCCGGGATGCTCGAACACGATGTCGACGTCGCGCTTGCCGGTGATGTCCCAGATCGCCTTGCCGAAGCGGCGCGCCTCTTTCACCCACAAATCGTATTCGGGCGTGCCGACCTTGGGCATGGCGCCCCAGCACTTGAATTCCTTGCGGTTGATGACGCCCTTGGCGCCGAGATTGAACACGTATTCCAGCTTCGATTCGTCGGAGACGATGCCGATGGCGTTGGCGCCCGAGGCGGCGACGAGCTGCACGCCGAACACGCCGAGCCCGCCCGAGGCGCCCCACACCAGCACGTTGTCGCCGGGCTTGAGGATGTGCGGCGGATGGCCGAACAGCATGCGATAGGCGGTGGCGAGCGTGAGCGTGTAGCAGGCCGCCTCTTCCCAGGTCAGGTGCGCGGGCTTGACCATGAGCTGGCGCGACTGCACGCGGCAGAATTGCGCGAACGAGCCGTCCGGCGTCTCGTAACCCCAGATGCGCTGCGACGGCGAAAGCAGCGGGTCGCCGCCGTTGCAATCCTCGTCGTCGCCGTCGTCTTGATTGCAGTGAACGATCACTTCGTCGCCGACCTTCCAGCGCTTGACCTTTGAGCCGACCGCCCAGACCACGCCGGAGGCATCGGAGCCGGCCACGTGGAACGGGTTTTTGTGCACGTCGAGCGGCGAGATCGGCTGGCCGAGTCCGGCCCAGACGCCATTGTAATTGACGCCGCCGGCCATGACGTAGATCAGCGCCTCGTCGTCGCCGATCGGCCAAGTCGGCAGCACCTCGTGCTGCATCGCCTTCTCCGGCGGGCCGTGACGTTCCTTGCGGATCGCCCACGCATGCATGGTCGCCGGCACGTGACCGAGCGGCGGTATTTCGCCGATGTCGTACAGGTCCTTGAGCGGCGTCGCCGACGGCTTCTTCTGCGCGACAGCCATGAGGGGCTCCGGTTGGTGCGCAAATCTTGCGTGGGCCGGCAGTGTGCCGCACTTGATGTTGCAGCGCAATAAGTACTTCAGGCCGCAAGGGCTTGGGCGCGGCTCCGCTACTGACACGCTTGCCGGGACGCCATAAGGTGGCTTCGCGCATCGCCGGGTGAAGGCGGTGACGCCGCCCCCGAAGGGCGGCGAAATCAGGGGGGAATGCATGGGCTTGGAAAGCATCATTGTATGGCTGATCGTCGGCGCGATCGCCGGCTGGCTTGCCGGCATGGTCGTCAAGGGTGGCGGCTTCGGCCTGATCGGCGACATTATTGTCGGCATCATCGGAGCGGTCATCGCCGGTTGGTTGCTGCCGCGGCTCGGGATCTTCATCGGCGGCGGCATTGTTGCCGCGATCATCGACGCTTTCATCGGCGCCGTGATCCTCCTGATCATCTTGCGGCTGATCAAACGCGCTTAAGGGTTCCTCAAGGCAGCCCGGCCTAGCTTCGCGATCTTAAAGTCAAGCGAGGTGGGCTGCCGATGGCCCTTTATGCGATGTCTGCCGCGCACGGCGCCGGCGCCAGGCTGGCCCGGCCGGTGGAACTCATCTGCTTTGCGCTGGTGGTGGCGCAGGCCGTCTATCTTGCCACCTCTTTCCTGCAAGGCTTCTGGATCGTGGGCCCCGGCGGCGGCGTGCCCTCGGACTTCGTCAACGTCTGGGCCGCCGGCCGCCTCGTGCTCGAAGGCCACCCGGCCGCGGTCTATGACTGGCCGGCGCACAAGCTCGTCGAAGAAGCCGCGGTCGGCCATCCCTTCGACGGCTATTTCGGCTGGCATTATCCGCCGACATTCCTGTTCGTCGCCGCCCTTTTGTCGCTCCTGACCTACGCCACGGCTTACGCGCTCTGGGTGTTCGGCACCTTTCCGGCCTATCTCGTCGCCATCCGCGCCATTATCGGCGAGCGCAACGGCTATCTGCTCGCCGCGGCGTTTCCCGCTTTGCTGGGGAATTTCATCGTCGGCCAGAACGGATTCCTCACCGCCGGCCTCGCCGGCGGCGCGCTTTTTCTTTTGCCGCGGCGGCCAATCGTCGCCGGACTGTTGATCGGTCTCCTCACCTACAAGCCGCATCTCGGTGTGTTGTTTCCGATCGCACTGGTGGCCGGCGGCTATTGGCGGACATTTTTCACCGCCGTGATCGTTGCGGCGCTGATGGGTCTGGCGGCATGGTTGGCCTTCGGCAGCGACACCTGGCAGGCTTTCTTCGCCAATATCGGCCACACGTCGACGGCCTTCCTGTCCGATGGCTGGGCGGACTTCGGCAAGCTGCAAACCGCGTTCGGACTGACGCGCACGCTTGGCGGCAGCGAGACTTTGGCCTGGGCCGTGCAGGCCGCATTCGCGCTTGTGGCCGCAATCGCGATCGCGCTCCTGTGGCGGAGCCAAGCGCCTCACGAGATCAAAGCCGCGGCGCTCGGCGCCGGCGCCATGCTGGCGACGCCCTATCTCTACACCTACGACCTGGTCGTGCTGGCGGTGCCGCTCGCCTTTCTGTTCCGGCTCGGCCGCGCGCGCGGATTCCTGCCGCAGGAGACGGCCGGCATCTGCGTCGCCTGCCTGCTGATCCTGATCTTTCCCTTCGTCAAAGCGCCGGTCGGCTTCGCCGCCGTGCTGATCGTGGCGGCGCTGATCGCGCGCCGCGCGCTCGCTCCGCAGAGCACCGCCATATGACGTTTCGTCATTGCGAGGAGCCAACGGGCTTGGCCCGAAGTGGCCGGCCCGATGACAAGCTCCGCAACGAAGCAATCCAGAATCCGCGGCGGCAGACTGGATTGCTTCGCTTCGCTCGGAATGACGATAGTGCGTCCCCGCCGGCAACGCGCCTCCTCGCGCTGATCGGACTGATCCTGGCGCTCGGTTATCTGGTGGTGCTCGGCGGCGCCTATCGCGACGGATATTTTTTGACCGACGCCCGGAGACAGCCGATCGCCAACGACTTCGTCAACGTTTTCGCCGCCGGACGGCTCGCGCTCGATGGCCACGCGGCCGCTGCCTATGACTGGCCGCAGCACAAGGCCGCCGAAATCCGCGCCGTCGGCCACGACTTCCCCAATTACTACGGCTGGCACTATCCGCCGCCATTCTTGTTCGTTGCCGCGGCGCTGGCGGCCTTGCCCTATCTCGCCGCCGCGACCATCTGGCTTCTCGCCACGGTCGCCGCCTATGCGGCGACTTTGCGCAGTATTCTCGGCGGACGCGCGGGAGTTTTCCTCGCGCTCGGTTTTCCCGCGGCATTGTGGAACGCGACCGCCGGGCAAAACGGCTTCCTCACCGCGGCGCTCATCGGCGGCACGCTCGCTTTGCTGGAGCGGCGTCCGCTCCTTGCCGGTATTTGCCTCGGCCTCCTCACCTACAAGCCGCAATTTGGATTACTGTTTCCCATTGTGCTGATCGCCGACCGGCGCTGGGCGATGCTCGCCGCCGCCGCCATCGTCGCCGTCGCGCTCGCCGCATTGTCGTGGCTCGCCTTCGGCAGTGCCGCCTGGGAAGGCTTTATCCATTCGACGCCGCTAACCAGCCGTGTCGTGCTCGGCGAAGGCGGCGCCGACTGGGAGCGGCTGCAAAGCCTATTCGGGTTGGTGCGCGCGCATGGCGGCGGGGAAACGCTGGCTTGGACCGTACAGGCCATCGCCATGCTCGCGCTCACCGTCGGACTCGTTTGGCTGTGGCGAAGCCGAGCGGCCTACGACCTCAAAGCCGCCGCGCTTGCCGCCGGTGCGCTCCTCGCCACGCCCTACCTCTATATCTACGATATCGTCGTGCTGGCGGTCGCGGTCGCCTTCCTACTCCGCTATGCGCTTGCACGCGGATTCACCGCCGCCGAAATCCTCGGCCTGCCGGTCGCCGGCGCGCTTCTGCTCGCTTACCCCTACGCGAAAACCCAGGTCGGTTTGGCGGCGGCTACGATCGTCTTGGCGCTGGTGGCGCACCGCGCTTTTGCCGAACTTCGTCCGCTCGTCCCCGCGGAAGCGGGGACCCAGTAAAAAGCGCGACCGGTACCAGTCGTGTGGATTCCCGCTTGCGCGGGAATGAGCGGATGTGCTCGGAGAAGGGCAACAATCTGCAAGGCTACGGAGAGGCAAAATGTCTGCAACATCGCGACGGCACGGCTTGGCGGCCCTGATGCGCGCCGCCGCATTGCTGACGGTCCTGGCCGCGGTTCCGGCCCAAGCCGCCGATCCGATCAAAATCGGGCTGGGCATGTCGCTCACCGGCAAGCTCGCCAACAACGGCAAGATGTCGCTCGTGGCGATGCAGATCTGGGAAGACGACATCAATGCCAAGGGCGGCCTGCTCGGCCGGCCGGTCAAGCTCGTCTACTACGACGATCAGAGCGAGCCGGGACAGATTCCCGGCATCTATTCGAAGCTCCTCGATATCGACAAGGTCGATCTGATCGTGAGCGGCTATGCCTCCACCCAGATCGCCGCGGCCATGCCGCTGGCAATGGAGCGGAAGAAATTGTTCATCGGTCTCGCCGGGACCGCCATCAACGACGAATTCCACTATCCGATGTATTTCGCCATGGTGCCGAACGGCCCGACGCCGAAGCCGGCCTTTACCCATGGCTTCTTCAAGGTGGCCGAGGCGCAGACTCCGAAGCCCGAAACCATCGCGTTGGCCTATGCGGATGCCGAGTTCGGCCAGAATGTCTGCCAGGGAGCGCGCGAGAACGCCAAGGCGTCCGGCTTCAAGATCATCTACGACAAGAACTATCCGCCATCGACGGTCGATTTCACGCCGGTGGTGCGCGCGATCGCGGCGCGCGATCCGGACCTGCTGGTCGTGTGTTCCTATCCGCTCGACACCGTCGGTATCGTCAAGGCGATGCACGAGGTCGGCTTCAAGCCGAAAATGTGGGGCGGAGCGATGGTCGGCCTGCAATCCACCGCGCTCAAGGCGCAACTCGGGCCGCTGCTCAACGGCATCGTCAATTTCGAGACCTGGATGCCGGTCAAGGCCCGGGAGACTGCGGACTCCGTCGATTTCCTCAACAAATACAAAGCGCGCGCCAAAACTGCCGGCACGGATGCACTCGCTTACTTTCCGGTGATGGCCTATGCCGATCTGCAAGTGCTCGGCGAGGCCGTCGCTGCCACCAAGAGTCTCAAGGACGACGTGCTCGCTGCCTATATGCACCGGGCCACGTTCAAGACCGTGGTCGGCGACATCACATTCGGCGAGAACGGCGAGTGGACGGAGGACCACATGCTGTCGGCGCAGTTCCAGAACATCACGAGCAACAGCGTCGAGGAATTCCGCGACCTGACGACCGAAGTGGTGGTCTATCCGCCGCAGCTGAAAAGCGGCGCGCTCATCTATCCGTATGCGAATGCGGTGGGGAATTGACGCTGCCTACACCGATCACGCCGCGCCTGCCGTCTCACCTCTCCCCGTGGGGGAGAGGTCGCGAGCGGAGCGAGCGGGTGAGGGTGCAGATTTGCGAGGTCGGTCCCCCTCACCCGCCTCGCTCACTTCGTTCGCTATAACCGATGCTCCGCATCGGCGTTGTTGTTGCCAAGAACGGCGTCCGCAGGACGCCTATGTCCCTCTCCCCACCGGGGAGAGGGGAAATGAAACGGACGCGTGAATGCCCGAACCGATGATCCGGCCGTCTGCCGCACTCTTGTTCTTTAATGGCCTCACGTGCGTTGCGGCGCTCGCCGGCTGCGCGGACAGCACCGCGCCAACCGGCCAGCCGAGCTTCTATCAGGACCTCGCTCACTCGGACACCGCGCTCGATGCCACCGCCGCGGCATCGATGATTTCCGGCTATCGCGGCAACAACGGCCTGCCGCCGGTCACCGTCGACCCCGAGCTGATGCGAATGGCGAGCGAGCAGGCGCGCGCCATGGCGGCGCATGACAAGATGGATCACGATATCGGCCGCCCGTTCCACGATCGCATCCGCAATTCGCCGTTCCGCGGCAGCGTCGCGGTGGAAAATATTTCCGCGGGCTATCACACGCTTGCCGAGGCATTTTCCGGCTGGCGCGATTCACCGCCGCATCGCGCCAACATGCTTAATGCCGGCGTCACCCGCATGGGGATCGCGGCGGTCTATGCGCCGGGCTCGAAATACAAGGTGTTCTGGGCGCTGATCCTCGCCGGGCCGGATGGGCGAAAGGGGTGATCTTCTTTCCCCCGCAACGCGGGGGAGGGAGCATTATTGCGTCGCAGCAAAATTAGCGTCACATTAGCCGCGCCGGAATGCGGGCAAGACGTGTGAAAGACCATGGATGACCAGCCGCGCCGCGATCAGCCATTAAGCGGCAAGAAAGAGCCGCCGCGCGACCGGCCGCGACGCGAGACGGCATCAGACGACAAGCCATCACCCAACAAGCCATCACGCGATAAGGCATTGCGCGACAAGCCTTGGATCTTCCGCACCTATGCGGGCCATTCGGATGCGAAGGCCTCGAACGCGCTTTACCGTAAGAATCTGAGCAAGGGGCAGACCGGCCTCTCCGTCGCCTTCGATCTACCGACCCAGACCGGGTACGACTGCGATCATCCGCTCGCCAAGGGCGAAGTCGGCAAGGTCGGCGTACCGATCTCGCACCTCGGCGACATGCGCGTCTTGTTTGACGGCATCCCGCTCGGCGAGATGAACACGTCGATGACCATCAACGCCACCGCCGCCTGGCTGCTCGCGCTCTATGTGGCGCTCGCCGACGAGCAAGGCGTCGCGCGTAAAAAGCTCACCGGCACGACGCAGAACGACATCATCAAGGAATACCTTTCACGCGGTACCTACGTATTTCCCCCGGCGCCGTCGATGCGGCTGACCAAGGACGTGATCCTGTTCACGACCAAGGAAATGCCGAAATGGAATCCGATGAATGTCTGCTCCTATCACCTGCAGGAGGCCGGCGCGACGCCGGTGCAGGAGCTCGCTTTCGCGCTCGCCACCGCCATCGGCGTGCTCGATGCGGTGAAGGCGTCGGGCCAATGCGCCGAGGAAGAATTCGGCGAGGTGGTCGGGCGCATCTCGTTCTTCGTCAACGCCGGGCTGCGCTTCGTCACCGAAGTCTGCAAGCTGCGCGCCTTCACCGAATTGTGGAACGAGATCACCCGCGAGCGCTACGGCGTGACCGACCCGAAGCACCGGCTGTTCCGCTACGGCGTGCAGGTCAATTCGCTGGGGCTCACCGAGCAGCAGCCGGAGAACAACGTCGCCCGCATCCTGATCGAGATGCTCGCGGTCACCTTGTCGAAAAACGCCCGCGCGCGGGCGGTGCAGCTGCCGGCCTGGAACGAGGCGCTCGGCCTGCCGCGGCCCTGGGACCAGCAATGGTCGCTGCGCATGCAGCAAATCCTCGCTTACGAGACCGACCTCCTGGAATACGGCGACATTTTCGAGGGCTCCCCGGCCATCGCCGCCAAGGTCGGCGAGCTCAAGGCCGCGGCGAAGGAGGAGCTGAAACACATCGAAGCGATGGGCGGCACCGTCGCCGCGGTCGAGTCGGGCTATCTCAAGCAGCAGCTCGTCGAATCGAATTCGCGCCGGGTCGAGGCGATCGAGCGCGGCGAGCAGACCGTGGTCGGCGTCAACCGCTTCGTCGAGACCGAGCCTTCTCCTTTGGCGGACGCCGCCGACGCGATCCTCACCGTGGCCGACGAAGCCGAGACGCGGCAGATCGAGCGGCTCAAAGCCTGGCGCGCTGCGCGCGACAACGCCGCCGTCGCCGCCGCGCTCGCGGCCTTGCGCAAGGCGGCGAAAAGCGGCGCCAACATCATGCCGGCCTCGATCGACTGCGCCAAAGCCGGCGTCACCACCGGCGAATGGGGCTTTGCCTTGCGCTCGGCTTTCGGCGAATACCGCGCGCCGACCGGCGTCGGCACCGCCATGCGCAACGACGCCGAAGGGCTCGACGACATCCGCGCCGAGGTCGACCGCGTATCGAAGAAGCTCGGCCGCCGGCTGAAAGTGCTGGTCGGCAAGCCCGGCCTCGACGGCCACTCCAACGGCGCCGAGCAGATCGCCGCCCGCGCCCGCGATGCCGGCATGGAGGTGGTCTATGACGGCATCCGCCTCACCGCGGAGGCGATCGCCGCCGCGGCGGCGGAGAAAAACGTGCACGTCGTCGGCCTGTCGATCCTCTCCGGCTCGCATCTGCCGCTGGTGGCCGACGTGATCGCGCGCATGAAGGAGGCCGGGCTGAAGGACGTGCCGATCGTCGTCGGCGGCATCATCCCGCCGCAGGACGCCAGCGCCTTGAAAAGCGCCGGCGTGGCGCAAGTCTACACGCCGAAGGATTTCGAATTAAACCGCATCATGGCCGATCTGGTGCGGATCGTGGAGGGCTCGGCGCCGCGATAGCGCAGCGTCATTCCGGATCACTCCACCTCAGGATGACGGGTGAAGTTGCGGCACCGATTGATTCGCCGCATTTGCCGTTTCTTCGTTGAGCTCGGCGGCGATGTCACGGTTCATCGTCGCCTCGACGTCGCGAATGAGCCGATAGACCTCGACCCCGTCCATGACGCGATGATCGAAGAAGCTACCGACCGGTTCGGCGACAACGGCATCATCGGCGTCGTGGCGGTGGCGCGCGATTCGGACGCCGACGCACGGATAGATCTATGGCTGATGTCCTGCCGCGTGCTCGGCCGCAAGGTGGAGGAGGCGATCCTCGCCGACGTTGTGGCGCGCGCGCGTGCGTTCGGCGCGCGCCGGCTGATCGGCGAATACAATCCGACGGCGAAGAACGCGCTGGTGCGCGAGCTTTACCCGCACCTCGGTTTCAAGGAGCTAAGCCGCAGCGGCGCGAGCGTGTTCTACGCACTGCCGCTTGACGACATGCGCGCGGGTGCAAGCGTTGAGTTCATCGCCATGGCGGAACGCGGCGCGCCGGCCGTGGCGACGGCGGGCTAGCTAGCGGATCACCGCCGTGATCGCTTCGCTGAGCGCACTCGGACTGACTGGCTTGCGCAGATAGAAGTCCATGCCGGCCGCGCGCGCCGCATCTTCGTCGCCCGGCTCGGTGCGGCCGGATATGCCGATGATCGGCGTGCGGCCGGCGGCGCCGGCGAGCGCGCGGATGCGGCGCGCCGCTTCGAGGCCGTCGATGCCGGGCAAAGTCGCATCCATCAGCACCACGTCATAGCCTCGCGCCGCCGCCGCGACCGCTTCCTCGCCCGAGGCGGCGAAGTCGGCGCGGTGACCGAGTTCGCGGAGAATGGTGTTGAGAATGACCCGTCCGTAGGGATTGTCCTCGGCATAGAGGATCGCGAGTTGCCGCGCCGGGCGCAACGGCTGCGGCGCCGGCGCCTGTTCGGCCGCTTCACCGCGCGCGATCCCGAACACTGCCGAGAGACGGAAACGCGAGCCGCGGCCGAACACGCTGGAAACGGTCAGATCGCCGCCCATCAGCTTCGCCAGCGCCTTGACGGCGGCAAGCCCCAACCCGGCGCCGCCATAGCGCCGCGCAATATCGGCGTTGGCCTGGGCGAACGGACGGAACAGGCGTTTGATCTCGGCGGGCTTGAGCCCGATGCCGCTGTCGGTGACGGTGAAATCAAGCCGCACCTTGCCGCGCGCGGCGCGCGGCGCGCGCACGTCGAGCTGCACCGTGCCGCGTTCGGTGAATTTCACCGCATTGTCGATCAGATTTTCCAGCGCGGCGCGAAGCCGCACGGCGTCGCCCACGAGCATTTCCGGCACATCGTCGGCGACCTTGAGCGCGCCGGCGAGGCCCTTGGTTTCGGCGCGGGCGAGAAGCGAATCTGCCAGCGCCCCGATGAGACGGCGCGGCCGGAAAGCTTCCTCTTGGAGCGTCAGCGCGCCGGCATCGGCCTTGGCGGCGTCGATCATCAAGGTGGTCAGCGAAGCAAGATGCTCGGCGCCGTCCTTGACGCCCGACGCCCAGCGCCGCTCGTGCTCGCCGAGACCGGAGCTCGCCAGCAACTCGCCGAGCGCCAGGATACCGGTGAGCGCCGTGCGGATATCGTGCGCATACGCCACTAGCGAAGCTTCGGTTACGCGCGGGTGCGGCGCCGCCGGCGCGCGCCGCCTGGTCCGACGCCGCGCCGGCTTCGCCGAAGTCTTTTTCGACCTCAAACGCGCCATCTCGGTCCCCCGGGCGTCGAGTGTTCATTTGTAGAGCATGGGCGGATCAAACAAAACAAGCGAAACTGAAATGTTCAGCGTCCGAGCCCCACCATGCGGCGGATATCCCCCGGCGTGGCGCCGCCGGCGCGCAGCTCGCGCAAACTTGTCGCCGAAGTGGCTTTCGACAGCTTGCGGCCGGCGGCATCGAGAATGAGCCTGTGGTGATGGTAGGCCGGCTCCGGCAGGCCGAGCAGCGTCTGCAGCAGCCGGTGAATTGCGGTCGCCCAAAACAGGTCCTGCCCGCGCACCACGTCGGTCACGCCCTGCAAGGCATCGTCGACCACGACCGCGAGGTGATAGCTCGCCGGCGCGTCCTTGCGTCCGAGCACGACGTCGCCCCACATCTGCGGAGCCGCGGTGACGACCCCGGTCTGGCCCTGCGGACCCGCGCCGGTTTCGGTCCAGGTAAGCACGCCGGCGCGGGCCAGGGCCGCATCCATGGCGAGCCGCAGCGCGAACGAATCGCCGGCACGACGCCGCCGCTCGCGTTCGAAGGACGAGAGTTTGCGCGCGCGGCCGGGATAAAGCGGTACCCCGTCGGGATCGCGCGGCCAGCCGCCCTGCCGGTCGCGCTCGGCTACCAGCGCGCTGATCTCGCTGCGGCTCTCAAAGGCGGGATAGATGAGACCTTCGGCTTCGAGCCGATCGAGCGCCGCCTGGTAATCGTCGAAGTGCTCGCTTTGCCGCCGCACGTCCGGTTCCCAGGCGATGCCGAGCCAGGCGAGTTCCTCGTAGATCGCCGCCTCGTATTCCGGCCGGCAGCGCGTGGCGTCGATATCCTCGATGCGCAACAGGAGCCGTCCGCCCGCCGCGCGCGCCATATCCTGGTTGAGCAGCGCCGAAAAAGCGTGGCCGAGATGCAGGTAACCGTTCGGGCTCGGCGCGAAGCGAAAGATCCGGGTGTACATCGGCGTCCGCGTTGGTCAGTGTGGTTAAACGATCAAATAGTCCCGCTCGCCGACGGTTCGAAGCTCAATCTCGATAACAGCCGATCACGATGACACAATCGCACATTCACACCGAGGCCGACCTCGAGGCCGCACTGAGCGCGCTCGGCAAGGCCGACCCGCGCTTTGTCGCTCTTGTGGCCAAGGCCGGACGGCCGCCGCTGCGGCGGCGGTCCGACGGATTCGGCGGACTTGCCGCCATTATTGTGGCGCAGCAGCTTTCCACCGCTAGCGCCGGCGCCATCTGGGCGCGGCTGGCGGCGGTTTTCGATCCGTTCGAGCCGGCGGCCATCCTGCGCGCACGCCCGGCCAAGCTGGCGCGGCTTGGCTTGTCGGCTCCGAAAATCCGCGCGCTCAAAGCCATCGCCCGCGCCGTCGCGCGCGGTGAGCTGGCGCTCGCCGTGCTGGGCGAGCTTGCCGCCGAGGAGGCGCATGCGGCGCTCACCGCCGTGCACGGCATCGGTCCATGGACGGCCGACATTTATCTGTTGTCCTGCCTCGGTCATGCCGATGCATGGCCGGCGGGCGACCTCGCTTTGCAGGAAGCCGCGCGCGTCGCCTTCGCGTTGCCGGCGCGGCCGACCGCGAAGGAGATGCAAGCTATCGCCGAAAGCTGGCGGCCGTGGCGGGCGGTCGCCGCCCGCATTTTGTGGACGTATTACCGAACGGCGGCTGCCACGGCCAAGGGATCCGCCAAGTCGTCCGCTAAGTTGTCCGCTAAGTCGTCCGCTAAGTCGTCTACCAAGTCGTTCGCCAAGAAACCGCGCGCCGCGCGATCGAGACGACCTTCGTCGCCCTGAGGCGTCCTGAAGATCGCGGAATCACCGATGCTGCACTTGGACCGTTACGTGGGACAACGAGCGAAATCGGTGGAGCAGCGATTGATAATATTCCGGTCCGCGCTGCCGCTCCGTCGCGACCGACAGGATCGCCCCCAAGTGACCGGGACCCAGCCGCCACAAATGCAGGTCGGTCAATCGATCGCCGTCGCTCTCGATCATCGCGCGCATGCGCTCCGCCATGCTCCGATCGGGGTTCATATCGAGCAAGATGGCGCCGGTATCTCGGATGAGTCCGTACGACCAGCTCGCAATGACGGCCGCGCCGATGATGCCGGCGAGCGGGTCCATCCAGAGCCAGCCAAAGGCGCGGGCGAGCACCAGCCCCGTGATTACCAGCACCGACACCGCGGCATCGGCCATGACGTGGACGACCGCAGCGCGCATGTTGTTGTCGCGGGCCGCCGATCCGTGCGCATGCTCGTGCTCTTCGAAAACGACCGGATAATCTTGCTGACCGCTACCGGCGTCCGGTGAAATGCCGTACGCCTTGTCATGGTGGTGGTCGTGACCTGCATGCGCGTGACCGTGACTGTGGCCGTGATGGCCGCCACTGCTCAGGAGCCAGGCACTTGCGATGTTCACAGCAAGGCCGAGACAGGCAATCGGGATTGCCTCGGCAAAATGGATCGCGACAGGCGCAAACAGGCGGCTGGCCGACTCGTATGCGATGAGCAATGCAATCATTGCGAGGACAATGGCGCTGGTGAAGCCGGCGAGATCGCCGAATTTGCCGGTGCCAAAGGTGAAGTTCGGATCGCCGGCGCGCTTGCGGGCATAGGTGTAGGCAAGCGCCGCGAGCAACAGCGCGCCGGCATGCGTACTCATATGCAAACCGTCGGCAACCAGCGCGATTGAACCGAACAGCAGACCACCAACGATCTCGGCGACCATCATGGCCCCGCAGAGCCAGATGACCAGCCAGGTGCGCCGTTCACTCTGCTCGTGACCCTCGCCGAGAAAAATGTGACTGTGGCCGCCCGGAAAGCTGTCCGCCATGATCGGTCCCTCGCTTCGGTTTCGATAGGCTCACTTGAGATAGGTGCGCACGATCTCCATCAGATCGTCCGCACCTTCGGCGCGTTCGTTGGCGGCAAGCGCCGGGGCAAAAACGTGATTGCGGACGTGGTCCTCGAACACTTCGGCCATCAGTCCGTTGACGGCACCACGGACCGAGGCGATCACTTGCAGAACGTCGGCGCAGCCGACCTCCGCCTCAAGGGCGCGCTCGACGGCTTCGACTTGCCCGCGGATACGCCGCACGCGCGCCAAGAGCTTGGTTTTCTCGCGGATGGTATGCGTCATTCTGTTTTTCCTCGTCGTGTTTTTCCTCGTCGCCTTTAGTATAGGGGGGTATGGTATACGTGTCGACGGGGCCTAATGATCAATCGCGGGGCGATAGTGCTGGCCTCGATGCTCATGTTCGCAGGAACGGCACAGAGCGAAGACAAGGAGCCCTCCGCGGTCGTCGCTATCGGGGCTGCAGGCGAATGGGCTCTGCAAGGGGGCGGCTCCAGCTTCGGACCCGCCGCATCCGTGGAAGTCTCCGCCGTGAAGGAGTGGCTGGAAATTGAAGCCGGCGTCAGCCCTCTACTCGGCGGCGGTCCCACGCAGTGGGGCACCGATCTCCTCTTCAAAAAGCCCTTTGCGCTTTCTGATTCAGTGGAGCTCGAATTCGGTGTCGGGCCGGAATGGATACACACATCCGATGGCGGGCAACCCATCGACTCGATCGCCGGGGAGGTTGTGATCGAGTTGATGCTCTGGCCATGGCCAGAACGAAAGTTCGGGTGGTATTTGGAGCCGAGCTACGGATACAATTTTGGCAGGGGACACGAACAATCGCTCGGGGTGCGCGCGGGCTTGTTGATCGCCATTCGCTAAGGGCCGCGCATCATCAGCCCGCCGCCCCGCCTTGGCGACAATGTGAGGAAGCCATGGCGGCGGCGATGTAAGAAATGTGACGATCGATCTTTGCAACCAACGCTTCCATTACTTTCGATCTACATTAATTCTAAAACATAGAAGTTGACGCTGCAGTCACTCCGTTGTTTTTGGCTTCACACGATTGCACGGGGCGCGCCGGCGGATGTCACGGATTTTTTTCCACCTCTTCGCGCGATCCGTGTTCTGTCGCCGCGCTCGCTTACTTGTCGGCGCGAGCGCGGCAATCGTCAGTGCTTCCGTCGGCGGCGCCGCGGCCGATGGTATTCTCGCATTCAAAGCTCCGACGTGGAACGGTCCCGCCTACGACTTGAGCGGATTTTATGCAGGCGGCCATTTCGGCGTCGCCTGGGGAAGCTCAAATTGGACAGCGGCGCCCGGCGTCAGCGGTCCCACCGACCTGTTTCAACCGATCGATTCCTTCAACGAGGCGGGAAGCTTCTTCGCCGGACTTCAGGCCGGCTACAATTACATGCTGCCCAACCGCTTCCTGATCGGCGCCGAGATCGATGCGTCATTCCCCGCCTTCCTGAGCCTTGCCGGAATCTCCATTGGCGGCATCTCCAACTTTACCTCGCCGGCGCTCGGCCCGGTGAGCTATAGCGAGACGGTGCTTGCTTCCGGTACGGCGCGCGCCCGCATCGGTTATGCTCCCGGTAGCTGGCTGTTCTACGCGACCGGCGGATTCGCCTGGACCTATAATCAACAATCGCTGACGCAGTTGGCCACCGGCGCGACCGAAGCGCCGTTTCTTTGGCGCCTGGGCTGGGCCGCAGGCGCCGGCGTTGAGACCCCGATCGCGCCGCACTGGACGGCGCGGCTCGAATACCTGTTCACGGATTATGCCGACCACAGCTATTCGTTCTTCGGCAGAACGCAGCCGATCAGTTCCAACTTCCAGGTGCAGGAGCTGCGCGCCGGCCTGAACTATCAATTCGGTAACGGCGCGATACCGGCGATCGCACCGATGGTGACCAAGGCACCGGTTGCGCCCGATCCGGACAATTTGAGCTTTCACGGCCAAACCACGTTCGTCGAACAAGGCTATCCCGCGTTCCGCTCACCTTATGTGGGCACCAACAGTTTGCCGGGCGCCAGCAATGGCCGCGAGACGGTGGATGCGACGCTCTTTGCCGGCGTGCGGCTGTGGCAGGGAGCCGAGGCGTGGGCCAATCCGGAGATCGATCAGGGTCACGGTCTCGCAGATACGCACGGCGTGGCCGGATCTCCCAGCGCCGAATCGTACAAGCAAGGCGCCGATTATCCCTATGCGCGCGTGCAGCGCTATTTCGTCCGGCAGACCATCGACCTCGGCGGCGAAACCCAGAAGGTGGACGCTGACGTCAATCAGTTCGCCGGGACGCAGACCACCAACCGCCTGGTGCTGACGGTCGGCAAGTTCGCCGTCGTGGACATCTTCGACACCAACAAATACGCCAACAATCCGAAAAACGACTTTTTGAATTGGTCGGTCGTCAATGCCGGCACGTTCGACTATGCCGGCGACGCCTGGGGCTACACTTACGGCGCGGCCGCCGAATGGTACCAGGGCATCTTCACGCTGCGCGGCGGCGTGTTCGACATGTCGGCAACGCCCGCCGAGGCGGCTAACAGCGCCGCTGCCTACGGTCTCGATCCGGCGTTCAGCCAACAGCAATTTGTCGGCGAAATCGAGGAACGGCACGAACTGTGGGGACAGCCTGGCAAGATCAAAATCACCGGCTTTGTCACCCATGGGCGGATGGGAGACTTCCAGGATGCGGTCGCGCTCTCGGAGCCGGGCCAGCCGTTTACCGGCAATACAAGCGCCGCCATCGCGTCGCTGCGCACTTACAGATACAAGCCGGGCGTAAGCCTCAACCTTGAGCAACAAATCACCGAGACCGTTGGCCTGTTCGCGCGGGCCGGTTGGGCGAGCGGCACCGTCGAGCCGTGGGATTTCACCGATATCGATCGCACCCTCCAGGCCGGCGTCTCGATCGCCGGTAAGCAATGGGGCCGGCCGGACGATACCATCGGCATCGCCGGCGTGATCAACGGCCTGGATCCCGTTCACGCGGCCTATTTCGCTGCCGGCGGCATGGGGATTCTCATCGGCGACGGGCAACTACCGAGTTACGGCCTCGAGCAAATCATCGAGACCTATTACAGCTATGCGATTTCCGCGTCGACGAAGGTCAGCTTCGACTATCAGTTCATCGCCAATCCCGGCTACAACACCCAACGCGGTCCGGTGAACGTTTTCGCCGGCCGTTTCCACGCTGCATTCTGACATAGACACGCAATAGTGCCCTTGGCTAAAGCATGAAAGCTCGAGCCGCAGGCGTTTGCGCGGCGGCGGCACGCGTTGCGAGGCGGCGATGGCGGCTGAGCTTGATGGTCCAGGACTTGCTCCGCGCTCCGGCAGCGCGCGCCAGCTTGTCGTGTTCCTCCACGGCTACGGCGCCGACGGCAACGATCTGATCGAGCTCGGGCGCGTCTGGCAGCAAATGCTGCCGCAGGCAGCCTTCGTTTCGCCGCACGCGCCCGAGCCCTGCTCGCAGGCGCCGGTGGGCCGGCAGTGGTTCGCGCTCACCTTCCGCGATCCCAATGAGCGCTGGGTCGGCGTCAACAAGGCGGCGCCGGTGCTGGAGCGCTTCATCGACGCCGAACTCGCCCGCCACAACTTGCCGGCCACGGCGCTCGCGCTGGTCGGCTTCAGCCAGGGCACAATGATGGCGCTGCATGTCGGCCTGCGACGATCCGCGCCGCCGGCGGGCATCGTCGGCTATTCCGGCCTGCTGGTGCTGCCGCCCGACGGCAACATCGAAAAAGTGGCAGCCGCGATCAAATCGCGTCCGCCCGTCCTGCTGGTGCATGGCGACCAGGACGAACTTATTCCGCCGCAAGCGCTGTTTCAGTCGGCGCAGGGCTTGGCGGCGCTCGGCGTGTCGGCCGAGTGGCATTTATCCGCCGGCATCGGCCACGGAATCGATCCCGAGGGGCTGCGCCACGGCGGCGAATTCCTCGCCCGATGCTTTATGACCAAACGCTGATCGGCCTCGCCCCGATTGCCATAAGCCCCGGCACGGGCTTCACAATCCTGTCACGCCCGCCTATAAACTAGCCTCCTACGCCGCAGTGCGGCAGGCGAGTCGCGGTAGGAATGTTGTCTTGAACGCTCACGCATCGCCCTCTGGTTTTCCGGCGCTTGTCCTCAACGCGGATTTTCGTCCGCTGAGCTACTACCCGCTGTCGCTGTGGTCGTGGCAGGACGCCATCAAGGCGGTGTTTCTCGAGCGGGTGAACATCGTCGCCAATTACGACCGCGCCGTTCATAGCCCCAGCCTGGAAATGAAGCTGCCGAGCGTGGTCTCGCTCAAGACCTTCGTGAAGCCTTCGACCCATCCGGCCTTCACGCGGTTCAATGTGTTCCTGCGCGACCGCTTCTGCTGCCAATATTGCGGCGCACGCGACGACCTGACATTCGATCATTTGCTGCCGCGTTCGCGCGGTGGGCATACGACCTGGAGCAACGTCGTCGCCGCCTGCTCGCCCTGCAATCTGCGCAAGGGCAATCTGACGCCGGGCGAGTCGAAGATGTGGCCGTCGCAGCGGCCCTTCCAGCCGACGGTGCAGCACTTGCACCGCAACGGCCGGCTGTTCCCGCCCAACTACCTGCACGACAGCTGGCTCGATTATCTCTACTGGGACACCGAGCTCGATCCGTAATGATCGGAACGCGCGCTTGGCTTGGCGCGCCCGCGACGCGCTAACGCCGGCGCGCCATGAAGCGCGACGAAGCTTGTGCCGCGCCCTGATTCAGATCAAGCTTACGTGGAGCGCCCCGCCAGCGGCGCTCCAATTCATAGTGCACGATGTGCCAGCCAAGGGGAGTGCGAGATGGGTAACAAGCTTCGGCGAACGACCGGCAGGGGTTGGGTCGCGATCGGCACGGCGCTTGCGGCGTTGTGGGCTGCGCAAGCACGCGCCGACGACGCCCAGATCAAGATCGCCCTGATCGCCGACAAGACCGGGCCGCTGGAAGCCTACGCTAAGCAGACCTCGGCCGGCTTCGCCATGGGACTGAGCTATGCGACCGACGGCACGATGATGGTCGCCGGTCGCAAGCTCATCGTGATCGAGAAGGACAGTCAATTTCGGCCCGATGTCGGTCACACTCTGTTAAACGAGGCCTATAACGACGACGGCGCCGATATCGCGGTGGGCGGCACCAGCTCGGCGGTGGCGCTGGCGATGCTGCCGGTCGCGCAGGACAACAAAAAGATCTTCATCGTCGAGCCCGCGGTCGCCGACTCGATCACCGGCGACAAATGGAACCGCTACATCTTCCGCACCGGCCGCAACTCGTCTCAGGACGTGGTCTCCAACGTGATCGCCATCGGCAAACCGGGCACGGTGGTGGCGACCTTGGCGCAGGATTACGCTTTCGGCCGCGACTTCGTCGCCGCCTTCAAGACTGCGCTCGCGCCCACCGGCGCCAAGCTCGTGTCGGAGGAATATGCGCCGCCGCAAACGACCGACTTCACGGCGCCGTACCAACGCATTTTCGACGCGTTGGCCAAGGTGCAGGGTCGCAAAATCATCTTCCTGAACTGGGCCGGCGGCAACCCGATGGGCGCGCTCAAGGCCATGGCGCCCGAGCGGCTCGGCATCGAACTTGCCACCGGCGGCAACATCCTGCCGGCTTTGGCCGCTTACAAGGATTTCCCCGGCACGGAAGGAGCGGCGTATTACTATTATGAAATTCCCAAGAACCCGGTGAACGACTGGCTCATCGCCGAGAACAAGAAGCGGTTCAGCGGCGCGCCGCCGGATTTCTTCACCTGCGGCGGCTTCATCGCCGCGCAAGCCGTGGTCGAGGCGTTGAAGAAAACCGGCGGCTCGACCGATGCGGAAAAGCTGATCCCGGTGATGGAAGGCATGTCCTTTGAATCGCCCAAGGGAAACGTGATGTTCCGCAACGAAGACCACCAGCTCCTGCAGCCGATGTATGCCTTCAAGATCAAGGTCGATCCGAATGTGCCTTGGGCCATCCCGGAGCTCATCCGGGTCATCTCCATCGACGAGATGAAGATTCCGATCGCCAATCATCGGCAGTAGAGCCAGGGGTAAGGGGGCGCGGAATGGCGGAGGACGTCCCTGCCCTGTCGACCCGCGACCTGACCATTCGCTTCGGCGGCCAGGTCGCGGTCAACGCCGTGAGCTGTGCTTTTCATCGCGGCACCTTGACCGCGATCGTCGGCCCTAACGGCGCCGGCAAGACGACCTATTTCAATCTGATCTCGGGGCAATTGCGGCCCACCCACGGCAGCGTCAGCCTGTTCGGCCGCGATATCACCCGGCTCGGCGCGCCCCATCGCACCCGGCTCGGACTGGGACGCGCCTTCCAGCTGATCAATCTGTATCCCAGCCTCACCGTCTTCGAGAATGTGCGGCTTGCCGTGCAATCCGTCGCGCAAATCCGCTTTGATTTCCTCAGCATCGCCGCGCGCAACGTCGCGGTGGCCGAGCAGGCGCGCCACTGGCTCCATCGGGTGAAGCTTGCGCCGCGCGCGGGCTTGCCGGCGGCGGCGTTGTCGCACGGCGACCAGCGCAAGCTCGAAGTGGCGATCCTGCTGGCGCTGGCGCCGCAGGTGCTGATGTTCGACGAACCGACCGCCGGGATGAGCCTCGACGAGATCCCGACCATTCTCGACCTCATCGAAGAGATAAAGGCCGAGACGCATAAGACCGTGCTCTTGGTCGAGCACCGCATGGACGTGGTGACGCGGCTTGCCGATCGTATCGTCGTGTTGCAGGACGGCGCGATCATCGCCGACGGCGCGCCGGCGGAAGTCGTGGCCCTACCGGCGGTGCAGCAGGCCTATCTCGGCCTGCAGCGGGGCGCCGACACGCGGCGCCAAGTATCGCCATGAGCGTCGCCGGCGACAAAGCATTGTTGCTGCTTGACGGCGTGCACACCGATATCGGCCGCTATCGAATCCTGCACGGCGTCAATCTCACGGCACGGCGCGGACGCGTGACCGCGTTGCTCGGGCGCAACGGCGCCGGCAAGACGACGACCTTGCGCACCATCATGGGCTTGTGGAAGGCGCGCGCGGGCCGAATAATCTTCGACGGACAATCGATCGCGGCGATGGACACGCCGCAAATCGCCCGATTGGGCATCGCCTACGTGCCGGAGAATATGGGCATTTTCGGCAAATTGACGGTGCGGGAGAACATGCTGCTTGCCACCGCGCCTGACGGCTTCGCCGAGCCCTATCTCGACCGCGTCCTGCAAAGTTTTCCGGCGCTGAAAATGAAATGGGACTCGGCGGCGGGCTCGCTGTCCGGCGGACAGAAGCAGATGCTGGCCATCGGACGCGCCATTATCGAGCCACGCCGCCTCTTGCTGGTGGACGAACCGACCAAGGGCTTGTCGCCGGCGATGGTCGACCAACTCGTCGAAGCGCTGGCGCGGCTCAAGAGCGAGCAAGCCACTATTCTCCTGGTCGAGCAGAATTTTCGCGTGGCGGAAGCCATTGGCGACGATGTCGCGGTAATGGACGAGGGACGCGTCATCCACACCGGCGACATGGCCACGCTTGCCGCGGACGAGGCGCTCCAGCATCGGCTGCTCGGGCTGCGCATGGCGGATGGCCTATGAGCGAGGATGGGCTCGATCAATTGCGGCGTTGGGCGCCCTACGCGCTGACGCCGCTCATCGTGCTGGCGGCCTTGCCGGCGATGGGCGTCGGACCCTGGGTGACGCTGACCGTCGCCGGTCTGACCATGGGCATCATGCTCTTCCTGGTCGCGTCCGGGCTGACGCTGATCTTTGGCCTGATGGACGTGCTCAACTTCGCACATGCGGCCTTTGTCACGGTCGGCGCTTACGTCACGGTCTCGGTGCTGCGGCCGCTTGCCGGCTGGACCACCGAATTCTCGCTGACGCTCAATCTCCTCGCGCTGTTCGTGGCGCTGGTGTCGGCCGCCGCCGCGAGCGGCGCGCTTGGTTTTGTTTTCGAACGCGTCATCATTCGTCAGGTCTATGGCGCGCCGCTCCGCCAGATCCTGATCACCATCGGCGCGCTCACCGTCATCGAACAGCTGGTGATCGTGCTGTGGGGGCCGCAGGCGCTGGTGCTGCCCAAACCCGCCAGTTTGCGCGGCAGCGTGTTTCTCGGCTCTTCATCGATCGAAACCTACCGCCTGGTCGCGCTCGCGGTCGGACTTGCCGTCGCCGTCGCCATGCATTTCTTCCTGACGCGCACCCGGCTCGGTCTCGTGGTTCGCGCCGGCGTCGAGGATCGCGAAATGGTGCAGGCGCTCGGTTACCGCATCCGCCGGGTGTTCGTCGGCGTGTTCATGGCGGGCACGGCGCTCGCCGGGATGGGCGGAATGATGTGGGGACAATACCAGGAGCTGGTCACCAGCCAGATCGGCGACAGCATGACCATCCTCGTTTTTATTATCCTCATCATCGGCGGGCTCGGTTCGGTGGGCGGCTGCTTCATCGGCGCCATCCTCGTCGGACTGACGAGCAATTATGTCGGCTTCCTCGCGCCCAAGCTGGCGCTGGGATCGAACATTCTGCTCATGGCGCTGATCCTGCTGTGGCAGCCGCGCGGATTGTTTCCGATAGCCGAGCACTGAAGCGATGAAGCAGGACAGCAACCGAGCGCATGGATCGGCCGGATCGTGGCTGAGCTGGCTCGTTTCCGACGATCCACCGGGCCGATTCCTGTTGAACGCGATCATGCTGGCGATCCTGCTCGCGCTGGTATTCGCTCCGTTCCTGTTTCCCGGCACCAAGGCTTTGGGCGTCACCTCACGCATCTGCATTTTCGTGATCCTGGTTGCGAGCTACGACCTGATGCTCGGCTACACCGGCATCGTCTCCTTCGCGCATACGATGTTTTTCGGCATCGGCGCCTATGCCGTGGCGATCATGCTCGCCAAAGGCTGGGTGGGCTGGGGCGCGGTGATCCTCGGTGCTGCGGCCGGTGCCGCGGTCTCGCTGGTCGTGGCGACGGTGATCGGACTGCTGAGCTTGCGCTTGCGCGCGATTTTCTTCTCGATGATCACGCTCGCCATCGCGAGTTTTTCGCAGATCGTCGCCGAGCAGTGGCGCGACCTCACCGGCGGCGAGGACGGGCTGACCTTTTCGGTTCCCGCCATCCTCAAGCCGAGCTTCCGGCTGTTCGCCCATCCGGTGCTCGGGGTGACCATCAACGGCCCGGTCATTACCTATTACATCACGCTTGCCGTGGCGCTCGTGCTGTTCCTCATCATGCTGCGGATCGTCAACTCGCCGCTCGGCAAGGTGCTTCAGGCCATCCGCGACAACGAGTTCCGCGTCGAGGCGATGGGCTATCAGGTGGTGGCCTACCGCACGCTGGTTTGCGTGCTGTCCGCGATCATGGCGTCGCTCGCCGGCGTGCTGATGGCGCTGGTGCTCGGCTATAACGGTCCCGATGCGACCCTGTCGTTCTCGCTGATGATCGACATCCTACTGATGGTCGTGATCGGCGGCATGGGTTCGCTCTACGGCGCGGTCGTCGGCTCGATCGTGGTTGTCGTCGCCCAGTACTATCTGCAAAACCTGCTCGGCATGATCTCCGGCGCGTTCATCGGAATGCCGTTCCTCGCGGCGCTGTTTCACCCGGACCGCTGGCTGTTGTGGCTCGGCATTCTGTTCGTGCTGATCGTGACGTTTCTTCCCCAGGGGATCGTCGGGCGGCTGCGGCAACGCCGCTAGCGCGTGCGGACGGGCAGCCCGCGCGCAAAATCCCGGTCCTGCAAACAGTTTTCAGCTTTGACCTGGATCAAGGGCCCGGGACCGAATGAGGCGTTTGTTCTGTTTTATCAGCCGGAGGATCGCGTGGCGTGAAAGTCGAGGACTTCATCGTTTCCAAACGCCCCCGTCTTAGCGCGATAACCAAGCATCGAACGGTCGAATTCGCCGACTATGAGCGGCAGCTTGCGGCGATGCAGTCGACCGTTCAAGCGATCCAGCAGGCCTATCTGGGCACGCGCGAGCGCGCCATTCTGGTGCTCGAAGGATGGGATACAGCCGGCAAAGGCGGCGTCGTGCGTCGCCTAGGATGGGCTTTAGACCCTCGCAGCTTCAAGGTTCATCCTATTTCCGCGCCGGCGTCGCACGAGCGCGGCAAGCACTATCTTCAACGGTTTTGGGAGAAGCTTCCGGAGCACGGTCAGATCGTGGTTTTCGACCGTTCCTGGTACGGACGGGTTCTGGTCGAGCGGGTCGAAGGCATCGCCACGACGCGCGAATGGCGGCGGGGTTACGAAGAGATCAACCGATTTGAACGTTTGCTGATCGATGACGGCATCCGAATAGTGAAGATTTTCCTGCACATTTCGGCCGCCGAGCAAATTCGCCGCTTCAAAGACCGCGTGACCAATCCGCTCAAGCGGTGGAAGCTTTCCTACGAGGATTTCCGCAATCGCCAGCGTTGGGCGGAGTACGAAGTCGCCATCGAAGATATGATGGAAGAGACGTCGACCAAACAGGCACCGTGGTATCTTGTGCCGGCGAACGACAAGCCGTTCGGACGGCTGGCCGCATTCAAGATCCTCATTGCCCGCTTGGGTGACGGAATAAGCCTGGAGCCGCGGCCGCTCGATCCGAAAATCGCTCACCTGGCGGCGCAGCTTTTCGACCGGCCGTGATTGCGTAGGGGCGACCGAGCAGCGCGCCGCGATTTTGCATGCCGCGGCGGCTAGTTCCTTTGGTCCGCGGCGCGCCGGCTAATTTTCCTATGGCCTTTATAATTTATGATTTCCGCCCGGATTCCGCATCGAATCTATATGCGCAAATGCGCATGATCCGACACCCATCGCGAAGGCTTCAAGGGCGCAGCTGAATTGCGCGACATAAAGTTCTGTCGAGCCTTAGCCAGCCGACTTATTGGAGGGGCCGTGCGCAATCGAGCAACCGAATTTATCGATCGCTGGGAAATTGAGCACGTAACGACTGTGGCCACTCCCAACCGGGCGGCAGCGGCCCAGAAACTGGCCTCACAATGTAGACAAGACGCGGCGAGGGCCGGCATCAGCGAGCAGGAGCTGGAAGACGCGGTGGGCGGCGATTTGCTCGGCAATATGGTACAGGCACTGGATGCTGCAGTTTTCCGGCAATTGGCGCGAGATCAGTGGGCCGACGAAGAAAAGGACACCGGACTCTGAGTCCCGGCTAGTGCCCAACTCCACCAAGCAGCACGAAATCGGTCGGCCAAAATGAGCACGGTGTATGACCTGGGCATGGCATCGCTGCTCGGGCTTGGCACGACGTCATCGTCGCTGGTCGGCGCGACCGTCGGTCTATACGTCCGGTTCTCGAGGCGGGTGCTTGCCTGCGTCCTCGCCTTTGCGGCCGGGGCGTTGATCTCGGCCCTCGCGATCGAGTTGGGATATGAGGGCGCGCAAGCGTTGCTGCATCGAGGCTTTACGTCGTCGGCGGCCTGGCTGTTTATCAGCAGCGGTTTCGCGGTCGGGTCCGTCATCTATTATTGGGCTTCACTTTTCCTGGAAGGCAAAGGCGCGGCCGTTCGTTACGCCACGCAATTCCGGGAATTCGCGCTGGCGCGCAAGCAACATGCCGCGAAAGCGCGGATCGAGCTCCTGGCGAAATCCGATCTTTTGCGGCACCTGCCTCCGGAAGAAATCGAAAAACTCCTGCCGTGCATCCATGCCCGCCATCTCCAGGCCGGCGAAATTCTGTTTCGCGCCGGCGATCCGGGAGACGCGCTCTATATCATCGAGGCTGGAACAGTGGAGGTCCTGGGAGCCTCCCCCGAAATCGGCACGACCGACAGGCCCATTGCACAACTCGGCGAAGGCCGCGCATTCGGTGAAATGGCGTTGCTTGGCGGAGGCGCACGCACGGCAACGATCCGCGCGATCGTGGAAACGGATTTGCTGAAAATCGGCAAAACCGATTTTCAGCGACTCATCGCGTCGGATCGTCAACTGGCGGCGACCGTCCAGCGCATCAGCCATGAGCGAGCGATCAGCAATCTCAGCACCGGCGGAGTCAATCCTGAAATCTGGGCCAAGGTGGCGAGCCAAAGCCTCGATCACATCAGCCGGAACGAAACAAACAAGATGCTGAGGGAAGCCGGCAAAGGCGCCGGCCTGGCGATCGTCCTGGGAAATATCCTCGACACCATTCCGGGCTGCATGGTGATCGGAGCCAAATTCAGCGGCTTCGAAACACTGTCGGTCACGCTCATGCTGGGAATGTTCCTCGGCGGCATCCCCGAGGCGGCGACAAGCGCCGCCATGCTGACCAAGGCCGGCTACCGCGCGCGCGCGATTTTTAGCCTGTGGTCGGCCGTAGTGCTGGCCGGCGTCGTCGCCGCTGCGGCCGGCAAGGCGTTCATCGGCAGCAGCGATGCCCTGACGGCAATTTTTTTCCAGGCATTGGCGGGCGGCGCGGTGCTGGCCCTGATTGCCCATGCCATGATTCCGGAAGCGATCCACGAGGGCGGCTCGCTGGTGGTGCTTCCGACGGTGGCCGGTTTTCTGTTCGCCCTCTATTTGGCGCTCGCGGCGTCTTTTGTTTGAATGCAGGCGCCGACCGTCAGGCCGCATGTTCCTTGCGCTTGCCGGCGAAGGCAGGCGCCACCTCGGCCATGAAGCGCGCCATCTCCTCCTTGACCTGCTGGTGCGGTTTCAGGCCGACGTTGAAATAGAGGATCACCTCGGCGAAGCCGGCGGCCTCGACCTTCTTCAACGTGTCGATGATGCGCGCTGGCGAGCCGATCAGCACTGAGTTTTCCGTCAAATCCTCAGGCTTGACCTTCGCCAGCCGCTCGACCATGTCGATGAAATAGCGATAGCTCGGCGGCGCGGTCTTGGGATCGCCCGGGAAAGCCGGAATCACGCATTCCTTGTAGTAGCGGATCTGCCGGGCGCGTTGGGCGTCTTCCTGCGCTTTGTTGTCGGCAAAATGCGTGAAGTAGCTGCACATCAGCCGGCCCGGCTTGTTGCCGTAACGCGCACAGCTCTCGTGATAGAGATCGGCGACTTGCTTGAGCCCGCCATAGCTGATGGCGGCGGCAAACGGCGCCACGATCAACCCGCAGCCCAGCCGTGCGGCAAGCTCGATCGACGGTTTTGAAAACGAACCGACATAGGTCGGGATCGGCCGCTGCACCGGCTTGGGCGTGATGCGCACGTCTTCGAACGAATAGTGCTTGCCGCGATGGGAGATGCGGCCTTCCGCCTGCCAAAGCCGGCGCACCAGCTCGAGCCCCTCCTCGAAGATTCCCTGGTTGTCGGCGAACGACACGTGGAACGGCAGATATTCGCGCTGGTCGTAGCCGCGCCCGGCGGCGAAATCGACCCGGCCGTTAGAGAGAAGATCGAGCGTCGCCCACTGCTCGGCGACGCGAATGGGGTGATGCAGCGGCAGCACGGTCACGGCCGGCGCCAGCCGGATGCGCGTCGTGTTGGCGGCGACATAGCCGAGCACGATGTCCGGGCAGGACAAGACGCCGAGCGAGTTGAAATGATGCTCGCCGATCCAGGCCGAGTGCATGCCGAGCTTGTCGGCGAGCAGCGCCTCGGCGGTGATGTCGGCGACGAACTGGTTCGAAGAGCGCGTATTGTTCTCGTAGTGATTATCGCTCAACGTGAAATAGCCAAACTCCATGCCTTCCTCCCCGGCGCGACTCGCTTGAGCAGATCACGTCCCGGAACCCCGATCAAACCCGCTCGCCGAAAAACATCGCGCGTCTGCGCCCGAATGTCACTTCTCTTGACGCGGCGGCTCGCCTACCCTTTCCCGGCCAAGGCACGGCGTGCACACCGCAATGAGGGTTTCCCGGGGGGAAAGATGGCCGGCGAAGTCATTCAGGTTTCGCGTTTGTTGGACGAACGCGGGCTGAGCTCGTTTCAGATCAAGGTGCTGATATGGTCGGTGCTGATCGCGTTGATCGACGGTTATGACATCGGCGCTATCGCCTTTGCCGCCCCGCATCTGGTCGCCGACTGGCATGTACCGCCGGGCGACCTCAAATGGGTGCTCACGGCGAGCAACATCGGTGTCTTGTTCGGCTCGCAGATTTTTGGCTGGATCGGCGACTGCTACGGCCGCAAGACGGCGCTGATCGCCGCCAACCTGTTTTTCGGCGTTTTCACCTTCGCCGCCGCCTATTCCACCAATCTCGGCGAATTGTTCTGGCTGCGAACGATCGCCGGACTGGGCATCGGCGGGGTCATCCCCAATGTGGTGGCCATCAACGCCGAGTCGGCGCCGCGAAACCTGCGCGCCACGTTGGCCATCATCGCCGCCGGTTGCGTGCCGCTCGGCGGCGCGTTTGCCGGTTTTGTCAGTGCGGCGTTGATTCCGCATTACGGCTGGCCGATCCTTTTCTATGTCGGCGGCGTCGTTCCCATCGTCATCGCGCTTGCCGCCATCTTCGGACTCCCCGAATCGATCAAATACATGGCGCTGCATGAAGGTCACCGGCACCGGATGGAGCAGCTGATCGCCGTCATCCGTCCCGGCTACAAAGTGCCGGCAAACGCGCGCTTCGTCATCGAAGACGAGCAGCAATCTCCGTCGTCCAATCCCATTTATCTGTTCCGCAACGGACTCTGGCTGATCACGCCGCTGGCGTGGCTTCTCTTCGCGCTCAATCTGATGGGCTATTTCTTCCTCATCAGCTGGACGCCGACGCTGATGGCGGCGGCGAAAGTGCCGCAAGCGACCGCGGCGCTCGCCGGAGCGCTGTTGCAGGTCGGCGGCACGGTCGGCTCGCTGTTGCTCTGCTGGTGGCTGCAGCGCCATCGCTTCCTCGCCATTGCGATCATGTTCGTCGTGGCGGTGCCGGTGGTCGGCTCGATCGGGTTTTGGGGAACGGGCTCGGCGGCGGCCTTGCTGACTTCGACATTCTGCGCCGGCTTCCTCGTGCTCGGCATCCAGACCGGCATCAACGTGGTCGGCGCCATGATCTACCCGACGTCGTTGCGCGCCAACGGTTCCGGCTGGGAGCTGGGCATCGGCCGGCTCGGCTCGATCGCCGGGCCGCTGGTGGGCGGGTTCCTTGTCGGGCTTCCCCTGGCGACGCTCTACATGTGGTCGGCGCTGCCCTTCGCCGCGGGCGCGGTCGTCTGCTTCGCCATCTATGTGCTGAACAAAGCCCGCCTCAAGGCGCATCCGGAATTGGCGCAGGGGCAATAGCGTCCGCCACGGTCAAAACGGCTCGTAGCCGCGCAGCCCCGGAATTACCTGCTCGCCGAACAGGCGGATCGAACGCATCAGCTCGGGCTCCGGCAAATCGGCGAAATTGAACTCCCCCATGATCGTGTTGAACAAGCCCGCTTCCGCGGCGGCGCGGATTTTTGCGGCAACCGTCGCCGGCGAACCGATGAAGACGAGATCGTGCTTGAACAGGTAATCCGGGTTGAAGACGTTGGCCATGATTTCCGCTGCGCCGGGCTCGCCGCGGCCGACAAACATCTTGGCGAAGTTGGCGACGCGCTCTTCGAAGCTCTCGCCGGATTTCGGCGGCGCCAGGAATCCCTCATAGGCGCGGCTCGCGCGAAACAGCGCGGTCTCGACGGCTTTCTCGTCGGTCTCGTCGACGTAAATCACCGTGCTGTAGGCGATGTTCGGTTTTTTCGGCCAGCCGGCGCGCTTCCAGTTTTCGAGGAACGTGCGGTAGCGCGGCGCGGCGTCGGCGCGCGGATAAACCAGAAAGTAGCCGGGATTGATGCCGTTCGCCGCGCAGAATTCGAGCGTCTGCGGATCGCGGCTCATCATCCAGAGCGGCGGATGCGGGCGCTGCGCCGGCTGCACCGAAATCTCCGTCCGATCGGTGTGAAATTCCTGTCCGTGGAACGAGAAGGGCTGCGTCCCGCCGAACGCCGCGCGCAGGTAATCGACGAACTCCAGCGTCGGCGATTTGCGCGCCCCGTAATCGAGGCCGAACGGACGGAAATAATCGGCATTGATGCCGGGAACGAGTCCAAGCTCCATGCGGCCGCCGAGCATCTGGTCGACGATGGCGATCTCCTCGGCAAGCCGCAGCGGATGATAGAGCGGCACGATGTAACCCATGGGCCCGACGCGCAGCCGCCGCGTGCGCGCCCCGGCGGCAACGGTATAGAGGCTTGGCGATGACATCCAGCTCTCGTCGGGACGAAAATGATGCTCGACGCAGAAAGCGTGATCGAAACCGACCTGGTCGCACAGTTTCAGCTCGCGCCAGACTGCTCGTAGCGCTGGTGCGGCGTCATGGCGGGCTTGGCCCAGATGTGCGAGAAATGCGAAAATTTCATTGGCTCAGGCTGGCGTTCGTTCTGCGGACATTAAATACTGACGGTGCCGGACATTACGTGGTCCCCTCAAGCGCGGGAACGATCCACCCCCTCAAACCGGCACCGAAGTAGCGTCATAGTTGAACAGCCAATCGTAGCGCTCGCGAATACGATCCGCCTCAAATTCGCGCGCAACATGGGCTTGCGCCGCGGCGGCGTCAGCCATCGCGGGATTGTGGAAGCGCCCAATCATCCCATACGAAGCGGCCACTACTTTATTGGCGCGCTCGCGGCGCGCCGCCTCGTAATGCGCGAACGCCGTCTGGTGATCGTGCGGATATTTTTCGACGGCGCGCGCCAGCACAAAGCCGTCCTCAAGCGCCATGGTCGCGCCTTGCGCCAGAAACGGCACCATCGGATGACAGGCGTCGCCGAGCAGCGTGCATCGCCCCTTGCTCCACGCCGCCATGACCGGACGCAGCGCCAGCGCCCATTTGTACGGCACGTCGATACTGCGAAACAGCGCAAGCAGATCGGCGTGCCAGCCGCGAAAGTCGTTCAGCATCTCCTCGGTCGTGCCGCGCACGTTCCAGCCTTCGACGGCCCAGTCGGTTCGCTCGCGCAAGGCGACCACGTTGAGCAACGCGCCGGCGCGCAGCGGATAATGCACCGAATGTCCGCCGGGACCGATCCAATTGGTGCCGATATTTCGGGCGATCCCCGGCGGCACGCATTCGATCGGCACCACGCCGCGCCAGGCGATGATGCCGCAGAATTGCGGCTTGGCGGCGCCGAACAAGGTGTCACGCACCATCGAGTGGAGGCCGTCGGCGCCGACTACGAGTTTTGCGGTCGTCTGTTCGCCGTTTTCGAACCGCAACGCGACCGCGTCAGGCGTCTGCGCAAGGCCGACGCACTTGCAGTTCAAACGAATGGCGTCGGGTTTTGCTTCCAGGAGCGCCCGCGCCAGCAGGTCGTGCAGATCGCCGCGATGGATGGTGATGTAAGGCGAGCCGTAGCGTTCTATGGATTCCATGCCGAGCTCGAATACGTTCCAGCTCTGCCCGGTATTCCACATCCGGATCGCCTTGCCGGCGGGCGACACCTGCACCTTTTCCAGCGCCTCCTTCAGTCCGAGCGCGTGGAGAATCCGGGTGCCGTTGGCGCTGATTTGCACGCCGGCGCCGAGCTCGCGCAGTTCATGCGCCTGCTCGTAGACCTCGACGTCGATGCCGCGCCGCACGAACGCCAGCGCCGCGGCCAGCCCGCCGATCCCGCCACCGACAATGACGACTTTGTCCACCATGACGGCTGCCAGCTTACCGGCTCATTCCGGATCGCCCACCTGGTCCCGCGTTCGCATCGGCTCGCAAACGCGATGACGCGCCTTGGGTGGTGCCCGTGGAGGGAATCGAACCCCCACTCCTTGCGGAACACGATTTTGAGTCGTGCGCGTCTACCAGTTCCGCCACACGGGCTAGGCCGTCATCTATATCTTCGACCCAGGCTGTCGGCAAACGCGCCGACGGCCTTGCTTCCGCCTTGCGGATCGGCAAATTGGCGCGGCGCCGGCGTTCGGCCTGTGGATACCATGAAGCAGAATTGGACCGACCGCATTCGCACCGACCCGGCCGCCGCCGCCGCGCTGGCAATTTTCGCGCTCAGCGCCGCGACCTTGCTCGGCGCCTGGTATTTCGAATACGTGGTGAAGCTGCCGCCCTGCCCGCTCTGCCTCGAAGAGCGCCTGCCCTATCACATCGTCATCCCGCTTTCGCTGCTGCTGGCGATTGCCGCGCTGGCCCGCGCGCCGCGCGCGCTGATCACCGTGGGCTTCCTCGCGATCCTGATCGTCATGCTGTGCGCCGCCGCGCTCGGCGCCTATCACGCCGGCGTCGAATGGCACTGGTGGCCGGGCCCGACCGATTGCTCGGGTCCGGTGACCGATTTCACCGCGAAAGGGCCGCTGCTCAATCAGTTGCAGTCGATCCGCGTGGTGCGCTGCGACGAGGCGGCGTGGCGTTTTCTCGGCCTCTCGCTCGCCGGCTACAATGTCCTAGTCTCGCTGCTGCTGGCGGCGGTCGCGGCGGCCGGTTTGCTGGCGCGCAGACAGAGCGCCTAAAATCATCCCCCACGATCGTCTTTGCCATTCCTCACGGCCGTTGGCGCAGGTACCCGCGGGCCTCTGGTGCGGACAGTCATGTTCGCGTAGGCTTCGGTCGCGGATTTGACATGCTTCCACATAGCGTGTCGCATCCCGTGCATGGAGGACAGTCATGGGTTTGTTGGACGGTCTGGGCCTCGGCGACGCGCTCAAGGGCGCGCTCGGCCAGGTCGAAGCTGCGGCATTGCCGGCGCTGATCAACGGCGTGCTGGCGCAAACGCAATACCACGATCTCAATGGGCTCGTTGCGGCGCTGCAAAAGGGCGGCCTGAATACTCAGGTCCAGTCGTGGCTCGGCCCCGGCGACAATCTGCCGATCACCGAAGATCAGTTGAAGGCGGTTCTCGGCAACGCCCAGGTGCAAGAATTCGCCCGCCATCTCGGATTGCCGGTCGACCAGACGCTGAAGCTGATGGCGCAATATCTGCCGGACATCGTCGATAAGGCTTCACCCAACGGAACGCTCAAGCCAGCGGCGTGAGCTCACGTCGGTAGCCGCCAGCTGATCTGCCGATTATCAATCACCCGGACAGGGAGGACACTATGAAGACGGTTGCAATCATTCTTGCCTCGTTTTGCCTCACGACCGCGGCCTTGGCGGATTCTTGTGCCGACCAATCGGCGGCAAAGAAACTCGCCGGTGCGGCGAAGACAAGCTTCATGACCAAATGCACCAAGGACGCGCAGGCGAGCTGCGACTCGCAAGCCGCCGAGAAGAAGCTCGCCGGCGCGGCGAAGACAAGTTTCACCAAGAAGTGCGTTTCCGACGCCACCGGCATGTGAACGCGCTCCATCGAGGCGCCGCCACGCAAGCGCCTGCCCTTGAAAGCTCTCGGCACAGGAGAATGACGCCATGAAATCCGTTTTATTGGTCGCATCGGGAATGTTCGTCGCGGCTCTAGCTTCCGCATCGCTGCCAGTCCCGGCGCACGCTCTCACGTCGAAAGAGTGCAGCGCCAAATACCAGGCGGCGAAAGCTGCCGGTACGCTCAACGGCATGAAATGGAACGACTTCCGCAAGGCGCAATGCGGCGCTGACGCGGCGCCACCGCCGGCGGCAGCTGAGAAACCCGCCCCGACGCCGCCGCCGGCTGCTGAGAAACCGGCGCCTAAGCCCGCGCCCACGACCGCCGCAGAGCCTGGCGCGAAGCCGGTTTCGGCAGGACGGGCGGCTATGATCGCGCGCGAGCGCGCCTGCGGCGCCGACTGGAAGGCCGATAAGGCCGCCGGAAAGATCCCGGTGGGAATGAAATGGCCGCAATACTGGAGCGAGTGCGACAAGCGCAAGAAAGCGGCAGGTATGTGAGTCCGCGGCCCGCGGGCTTGACCCTGCCGGCGGTGCGACGCTACATCGGCCTTTCAAAGCATGATCCGGAAAGTGGGCACCGGTTTTCCGAAAAGATCATGCTCCGCGTAAATCGGGCGGTTAGCTCAGCGGGAGAGCACATCCTTGACATGGATGGGGTCGCAGGTTCGATCCCTGCACCGCCCACCAGTCTTCGCTCGCGCAAGGGAGCGAGAACTGTCCGCCGTAGCTTCAGCGAAGGCGGACTAAACAGACACCGCGAAACGGCGAGACAGCGAAGACTGCCGCGTCATAGCCCGTCGGGCAAAGGCGGGCTTTCTTGTAGATCAGGCTTGTAGCTCAGAATTTTACGCGATCGGCGCCCTTGAGGCCGAGCAGCGCGCGCGCCTCGACGGGCGTCGCGATTTCGAAGCCGAGATCCTCGACGATACGGCGGATTTTCGCCACCTGCTCGGCGTTGCTTTTGGCGAGCTTGCCCGGGCCGATATAGAGCGAGTCCTCGAGCCCCACACGGACATTGCCGCCCATCATTGCGGCGTTGGTGGCGAAATTCATCTGATGGCGGCCACCGGCGAGCACCGACCAGTAATACTGATCGCCGAACAGCCGGTCGGCGGTGCGCTTCATAAACAACAGATTGTCGAGATCGGGGCCGATGCCGCCGAGGATACCGAAGATGAGCTGCACGAAAACCGGCGGCTTGAACATACCGCGATCGATGCAATGGGCGAGATTGTACAGATGGCCGGTGTCGTAGCACTCGTGCTCGAATTTGATGCCGTGGCTTTCGCCGAGAAGCCCGGAAATCTTTTCGATATCGCGGAACGTGTTGGGGAAGATGTAGCCGTCCGAGTTGGTCAGATAAGCTTCTTCCCAATCGTATTTCCAGGTCTTGTAGCGGCGCGCCATCGGATAGAGCGCGAAATTCATCGAACCCATGTTGAGCGAGCACATTTCCGGCGACAACGTCTGCGCCGCCGCGATGCGCTGCTCGACCGTCATGGTCACGGCGCCGCCGGTGGTGATGTTGACCACCGCATCGGTGGCTTGCTTGATGCGCGGCAGGAACTGCATGAACACGTTGGGGTCCGGCGACGGCCGCCCATCCTTCGGATCGCGCGCGTGCAGGTGCAGGATTGCGGCGCCGGCCTTGGCCGCATCGATCGCTTGCGTGGCGATCTGATCGGGCGTGATCGGCAGCGCGTCCGACATCGTCGGGGTATGGATCGAGCCGGTGATCGCGCAGCTGATGATGATCTTGTTCGCCATGGGTCGCTTCTCCCTTTTCCCCGATTATCGACTTTCGGTTGCAGTCCGCCGTCGGCGGATCACGAGCGAGTCCGCACGAGTAGGAAACGCGCCGTCAAGCTTCCGCCGGCGCAACGACATACTTAGATCATGCTTTTAGGCTGTCGAATTGACCTTCGTCCACTTTGCCAGCATGGTCCGCCGGTGGATGCCTTTGGTGCCGGATTTTCGCAAGGCGGCGGAGCCCGGAAAGCCCAGCGCCGATGACCGCGAATTGGGACGACCGGCGGCGGAGAAGCACACGATGCGCGCAAGCCCATTCACGATCCTGGCAGCTCTGAGCCTTTCGCTCCTCGCCCCTGGTTACGCCGCGGCCGCGGAGCCTACGGCGGCCGGGCTTTGGCAAGCGGTCGATAGAGACACCGGGCAGCCCACCGGCTGGTTTCTCATCCGCGACCATGACGGCATCTACGAGGGCATGATCGTGCGGATGTACATGAAACCGGGTGAGAACCCGGAGATCGTGTGCGAAAAATGCGCTGACGATCGCCACGACAAGCCGTGGCTTGGGCTCGACATCATCCGCGGCATGAAGCGCGCGGGGTTGAGCTACACAGACGGGACTATTCTCGATCCGCGCTACGGACACATCTACAACGCCATCATGACGCTGGCGCCCGACGGTCAAACGCTCGTCGTGCGCGGTTACCTCGGCTTTTCACTGCTTGGGCAAAATCAATATTGGACGCGTTTGCCGGACTCGGCCTACAGCGAGATCGATCCGCGCTTTAATCCCAATCCGGCAACCGCGCATAAATCCAAGGGCGCGCAGAAGCCGGAGAACTCGGCGCGGCGCTGACGCATCAATTTGCGGCACCCGCATGCTTGCGGCGTGCGTGTTTCTGCACATCTTCCTCGCGCGGCTTGCCCATCAGCACCGGCTGAAACAGCGCTGCGGCCGTCATCGTCGTCAGGAGCGAGATAGCCAGTAGCTTGCCCATGCTCGATGTTCCCGGATCGCTCGAGAAATACAGGCTGCCGAACGCGGTCGCCGTGGTGCAGGCGCTGAACGTCACCGCCCGCGTCAGTACCGACTGCAACAGCTTAGTCTGGCCCTCGCGCCACGCCATGATGTAATAGATCTTGAATGCCACGCCGACGCCAAGCAGCAGCGGCAGCGCGATAATGTTGGCGAAATTCAGCGGCAGATCGATTGCCACGCATATTTCCAGCGTGACGACACCGGCGACCAAGAGCGGAATCAGCGTCAGCAGCACATCGCCCAGCCGCCGCAACGTGATCCACAATAGCACCGCGATCGACAACAGCGCCCAGGCGGCGGCCTGCAGGAAAGCGGTGATGATCGTGCGGCGCGCTTCGAGAATCGAAATCGGGCCCTCAGTGGCGTTGGGCTCGACCTGCTGGACGTCATGGGCGAAGGTTCGCAACGTCGCGTTGTCGTTCGCATTGCCGCTCGGCGCGATCTGCAAGCGCGCCTTCCCGTCCGGCGCAATCCATTGCTCCACGAGATTCTGCGCCAGGTTTTCGCGGGTGATTTCCTTGGCCTTGAAGAGGCTGCGCAAATCGTCGAGCGCCGTTTTCAACGGCTGGACGAACGCCACGTCGGCCCTTTGGCGCGCCGCCTGATCTCCCTTGGCAAGTGCGGTGAGCGCAGCGGCAAGGCGCTGGGCCGCATCGGCGCCGCGGCCGGGAGCGGCGTCGGCAAGTTTATTGAGCGCATCGACGGTGGAATTGATGATGGCGACGTTCTCCGCATCCGTCGGCGGCGCGCTGACCGTGGGCGGGGACAGCGCCGGACCGAGTTTCGTCGCCGCCTCCTCGATCAGCGCCAGCTTTTGCGGCTGCTGGTCGGGGATGAAGGTTGAAAGCGTCACGGCACGCGCCACCTGCGGGAGGGCGCGGACCTTCGCCGCAGCCTGGTCGGCGGCGGCAAGCGTTGGCTCCAGGACCTCGATATCGTTGGCGCCGCCTAAGCCGTCTTTTTCGAGCTGAAGGTAGGTGGCAACGGATTCGACATTGCGATTGCGCAAGTTCATCGGATTGAAATCGAACCGCAGCCAGTACAATAGCGGCGACGCTCCGAGAATCACGATCGCCGTCACAACCAGGATCGGCACCCGGTTGCGCTCGAGAAAATCGTCGACCGGCGCGAGGAATGCGTAGCCGAGCGGATGCGGCTCGCTGCGCGGCTTAAGTCGGCTCAGCATCGCCGGCAACAGCGTAATGCTGGTGGCGAAAGCGATCAGCATGCCGACACCGGCGACTAGGCCGAGCTCGGACAACCCCTTGTACGCCGTCGGCAGGAACGACAGAAAGCCCGCGGCGGTGGCGAGCGCGGCGAGCGTCAACGGCGCGCCCGCGCGCCGGCCGGCGTGTAACAGAGCTTCGTACAGACCATCGACTTCGTGTCGCTCGGCGCGATAGCGGACGCTGAACTGGATTCCGAAGTCGACTCCGAGGCCGACGAACAGCACGGCGAAATAAACGGAGATCAGATTGAGCGAGCCGACCATCAGCAGGCCCAGTGCCGCGGTGATGGATAGTCCGACCGCAAGACTGACGAACACGGCGAAAATGATCCGCCACCAGCGCAACGCCAGCCATAGGATGAAGAGCACGACGGCGATGGTGAGCACGGCATTGAGCGCCGCGTTCTCCTTGATGGTCGCGAATTCGTCGTCGTTCATCGGCACCGGTCCGGTCAGGCGCACATGCGCCTGATAAGCGGAACCGAGCTTGAGGTCGGCAGCGGCCTGGCGGATGGCGTCGCTCGCCTTCAGCCCCGGCTCGAGCTCCGAGTAATCCAGCACGGCCTGGATGCGCAGGAATCGCAGCAGGTCGTTCGGCTTCGGCTCCTGGCCTCGGACCAGCACGTGCCAGGAAAAGCTCCCCGGCTTGTCGCCGTTGACCTGGTCCAGCGTGTTGGCCCCGAGCGTCAGCGGCCAAACCATGTCGTCGAGCTTGAGCCTGCCCGACTGCACGCCAAGGAGCCCGAATTGCAGGGCGCGCAGCACGCCGCGCAGGCTTGGATCGCCCGCCAAGACCTGGATGAGGCGCTGCGCCTGCGTCAGCATGGTCACCTGCGGGCCGAGCTGTTCGAGGGGCGCGAATAAAAGACCGTTCTGCGCAAAGAACGAACCGCCCTGCGGCTCGTCGATGGAACGGAAGAAGTTCTTCTGCGGCGACACCTTCCCCACCAAAGCGGCGGTCGCTTCCGCGACCAGCTCCGGCGTCGGCGCATCGATGACCGCGACGATCATATCGAATTGCGGGAAAGCCTTTTCGAATGCCAGCTCCCGCTGCCGCCCCGGGCTGTTGCTGGAAATAAGCTGGTTGATGTCGGTGGTCATGGAAAAATGCGTGGCCGCGTACCAGGTCGACACAATCGCAATGACGACCGCCGCGGCGATGACCCACCGCGGGTAATGGATGCAAATGCCGATTGCGCGAACGACGAAAGCAGTGATCGTTTTCATGGGATGTAAAGCTACAGACCGGCGTTTGAGGCGTTAAGACAAGGGTAAATTGGAGGCACGCGCCCGTTTCCAGCAGGTGCCGACGTGCAATCGGGGGGGCACCGACGCGGCAGAAGGCGCTTTAGAATGCAGGTCGTCCATGGATTCTCCAGCCACCGGCGGGGGCCTTGATGCCCTGAAACGCCGGAAAAGTGAAATCGTGGATATTTTCCTATTATATAGCACGAAAGACGCTACCGAGCGGCATCCGGCGCCTGGACGCGAGGGGGCCTGGATGCTGGACAACGAGCCCGTTTCCGCTCAAAAGTTCCCTGCCGCCGGTCACGATTCCTCGATACCGTCGAGGACCGGGCGGGGTTGATTGTCACGGCATCGTGGCCAACTTGATTGTTACGGCGTTGTGGCCAAAGTACCGCAATGTAACTCGGCGGGGGCGGCCCCTTTACGATTGCGGCCCAACGCCGCAGTCCGGCACCCAGCCGGGAGGTTAATTGATGAAGGTTATTCTTGCTCAGCCTCGCGGATTTTGTGCCGGCGTGGTGCGCGCTATCGAGATCGTGGAGCGGGCCCTGCAAAAATACGGCCCTCCCGTCTATGTGCGCCACGAGATCGTGCACAACAAGCACGTGGTCGAGAGTTTGAAGGCAAAGGGCGCGCACTTCGTCGAGGATTTGTCCGAGGTGCCGCCGCACGCAGTGACCATCTTCAGCGCCCACGGCGTAGCCAAGAGCGTCGAAGAAGAGGCGGCATCACGCGAGCTGCCGGTGCTCAATGCCACCTGTCCGCTGGTCACCAAAGTGCACAATCAGGGCAAGCGCTACGTGGCGCAGGGACGCCGTCTCATCCTTATCGGCCATGCCGGACATCCGGAGGTCGAGGGCACGATGGGCCAGATATCCGAGCCGGTCACTCTGGTGCAAACCGAGAACGACGTCGACTCGCTCGACATTCCGTCCGACACGCCCGTCGCCTATGTCACGCAAACCACCTTGAGCGTCGACGACACGCGGGGAATCATCGCCGCGCTGCATCGCCGGTTTACCGACATCGTCGGGCCGGAGACGCGCGATATCTGCTACGCCACACAAAACCGGCAGACGGCGGTTCGCGAACTCTCGACGCTGGTGGACGTTATCCTCGTGGTTGGCGCCAAGAACAGTTCCAATTCCAACCGGCTGCGCGAGATCGGTAACGAGGCGGGCACGCCGTGCTATCTCATCGCCGACGGCAGCGAGTTGCAACCACAATGGTTCAACGGCGCGCAGACGGTCGGCATCACCGCCGGCGCTTCGGCGCCGGAGGTGTTGGTGGAGGACGTGATCGACGGGCTGCGCCGGCTCGGTCCCGTGGAGGTGTCGGAGTTGACCGGCCGGCAGGAAACCATCGAGTTCCGCTTGCCGCCCGAACTAACGGACGGCAGGACGGCGACGCGGGCGGCGGCAACGGCCAAGGTCGCGGCGGCGAAGGTGTAAATTTTCGCCGGCCGGCGACGACCGCTGACGGCAAAACGAAGAAGGAAGCGATTGTGACTGTATCACTGCGACAGAAGGCAGCCGTCGGCGCCTATGTGCTGAAACAGCGGCTTGCCGGACGCAAGCGTTACCCGCTGGTGCTGATGCTGGAGCCGCTGTTCCGATGCAATCTCGCCTGCGTCGGTTGCGGCAAGATCGATTATCCCGACGCCATCCTCAACAAGCGCCTGTCGGTGCAGGAGTGCCTGGACGCGGTCGATGAATGCGGCGCGCCGATGGTGGCCATTCCCGGCGGCGAGCCGCTGATCCACAAGGAGATCGGCGAAATCGTCAAGGGCATCGTCGCGCGCAAGAAGTTCGTGTCATTGTGCACCAATGCGCTGCTGCTGGAAAAGAAGCTGCATGTGTTCGAGCCGTCGCCGTATCTGTTCTTCTCCGTGCATCTCGACGGGTTGAAAGAGCATCACGACAAATCGGTATGCATGGCTGGCGGCTACGAAAAGGCCGTGTCCGCGATTAAGGCCGCGCAGGCCAAGGGTTTCGCCGTCAACGTTAACTGCACGATCTTCGACGGCCATCCGGCCGAGGACATCGCGGCGTTCCTCGATCTCACCGCGGAACTGGGCGTCGGCGTCTCGATCTCGCCCGGCTACGCCTATGAGCGGGCGCCCGATCAGGAGCACTTCCTTGGCCGCCGCAAGACCAAGGAACTGTTCCGCAACGTCTTTGCGCTCGGCAAGGGAAAGAACTGGAATCTTACGCATTCCAGCATGTTCCTCGATTTCCTCGCCGGCAACCAGGAATTCCATTGCACGCCGTGGGGCATGCCGACGCGCAATATCTTCGGCTGGCAGAAGCCCTGCTATCTGCTCGGCGAGGGCTACGCCAAGACATTCGCGGAATTGATGGAGACCACCGATTGGGACTCCTACGGCACCGGCCGCTATGAGAAGTGCGCGAACTGCATGGCGCATTGCGGCTACGAGCCGACCGCGACGGAAGCGATCATGCAGCACCCGCTGCAGGCGGCCATGATCGCCTGGCGAGGCGTGAAAACCGAAGGGCCGATGGCGCCGGAAATCTCCCTGAAAGACCAGCGCCCGGCGAAATACGTGTTCGACGGTCAGGTGCAGCTCTCGCTGACCGAGATGCGCGCCAACGAGGCGCGCGAGAAAGCCGCAAAAGAAGCTGCCAAGGAAACCGCCAAGACGTCGGCCAGCGCGGCGTAATTCTTCGCCACCTCTCCCCGCAACCCGGAGAGGCAGTTAGATCCCCCACGCCACCGCGCGCGTATTGCCGCTTCTGAGATTGCGGTAGCGCGCCAGCGCCCAGAGCGGAAAGAATTTCGCGTAGCCGTGGTAGCGCAGATAGAACACGCGCGGAAACCCGGTTGCGGTGTAGCGCGGTTCGTTCCAGAAGCCGTCGGCGCCTTGCGTCCGGCTAAGATATTCGATGCCGCGCGTGACCGCCGGATGATCGACCTCGCCCGCCGCCATCAAGCCAAGCAGCGCCCACGCCGTTTGTGACGCCGTCGAGGGCGCGCTTTCGTAGCCGTGGTACTCGAGCTTGTAGCTTGAGCCGTCCTCGCCCCAACCGCCATCCTTGTTCTGAATGGCGACGAGCCAGTCTACCGCCTTGCGCATCTCCGGCGCGCCATGATCGACGCCGACCGCGTTGAGCGCGCAGAGCACCGACCAGGTGCCGTAGATGTAGTTCATGCCCCAGCGGCCGAACCAGCTTCCTTCGGCGAGCTGCGTGCGCCGCAGATAGTCGACGCCACTGGCCACCGCCGCGCTGGTCGCGGCCGTTTCGCCGAATTGGGCGAGCATCGACAGGCAACGCGCGGTGACGTCTTCGGTCGGCGGATCGAGCAGCGCGCCGTGATCGGCGAAAGGAATGTTGTTGAGGTAATAATATTCGTTGTCGGCGTCGAACGCGCCCCAGGCGCCGTTCTCGCTTTGCATTCCCATGATCCACTCGCGCGCGCGTGAGAGACTGGCCTGATAGTTCCGATGACCGGACAGATTTTGCACGCGATCCATCGCCATGGCGACGACGGCGGTGTCGTCGACGTCGGGATAATGCGGGTTGGCATATTGGAAGGCCCAGCCGCCAGGGCGGATGTCGCCGCGCCGCGCGATCCAGTCGCCGCGGATGTCGAGCACTTGCTTGGGGAGGAGCCAATCGAGACCGCGTTTGACCTCGCCGACCGCGCGCTCGCCGCCGACTTCCAGCAGCGCGTGGCAGGTGAGCCCGGTGTCCCAAATCGGCGAGACGCAGGGCTGGCAATAAGCCTCGTTGTCGTGCACGGCGAGCAGCTTCTCGACCGACTTGCGGGCGATGGCGCGGTGCGGGTGATTTTCCGCATAGCCGAGCACGTCGAACATCATCACGCTATTGGCCATGGCAGGGAAAATCGCGCCCAGCCCATCCTCGCCGTTCAATCGTTCGACCACCCAGGCAACGGCGCGGTCGATAGCGCGCTGCCGCGTGGGCTTGGGAAAATATGGCTCGCTCGCTCGTAAAACGTTGTCGACCCCGCGGAAGAACCAGAACCACGACGCCTTCTGCTGCGGCGCCTTCGGCGTCGGCCCGATGCTGTCTGGGGGCTCGAGGAAAAGCTCGTCGATGCGAACGCCCTTGGCGTTGCGCGCCTGCGGCCTCTTCGCCATCAGCACCAGCAACGGCACGATGACGGTGCGGCTCCAGTAGGAAATTTTGTCGAGATGGAAGGGAAACCATGTCGGTAGCAGCATGATTTCGACCGGCAGCACCGGGACTGCCGGCCACGGAATGAAGCCGAACAACGCCAGCATGATCCGCGTGAACACGTTGGCGCGCTCGGCGCCGCCTCGCGCGCGCACCGCCTCGCGCGCGCGCCGCATATGATCGGCATCGACGGAATCGCCGATCATCTTCAGCGCGAAGTAGGCCTTCACCGTCGCGCTGACGTCGAGATCGCCGTCGCGGAACAACGGCCAACCGCCGTGCTCGCCCTGGATGCCGCGCAGATAGACCGCAATCTTGGCTTCGAGCGCGGCATCGACCGGTTCGCCGAGATAGTGCCGCAGCAGCACATACTCGGCGGGAATGGTGGCGTCGGCCTCGAGCTCGAATACCCAGTGACCGTCGGGGCGCTGCTCGTCCAACAGCGCCTGCGTAGCCTTCTGGATGCGCGCTTCGAGCGCCTCACCAAGCGGACGGGCGGACGGCGCTTGCCTGGCAGTGCGGCTCGCTTCGAGCGTGTCTTCGATCATGGGAGCTTCGCGATAATTTCAGCGGCGCGGTTGCCGGATCGGATCGCACCTTCAATGGTAGCTGGCAGGCCGGTATCTGTCCAATCGCCGGCGAGAACGAGATTGCGCCAATTGGTTGCCGGGCCCGGACGCTTTGCGTCCTGCGCGGGCGTGGCGGCAAACGTCGCGCGCCGCTCGCGCACGATCTGCCACGGGGGCAGCGTCGCCGGCAGGCCGGTGACGCGCGCGACTTCGTCCCAGATCGTTCTGGCGAGCTCCTCGCGCGGCGTGTCGATCAGCCGATCGCCGGCGCTGATCGTGACCGAAACCCGGCCGGGAAAGGAGAAGATCCATTGCACGGTGGCATTGAGCACGCCGAGGATCGCCGGCGCATCCGCCGGCAGCTCGCTGCGGAAATGCGCGTTGACGATGGCGCGGAACTCGGTCGGCGTCTCGAGGCCGGGAAGGAGCGATGCTGCGATGTAGGGCGGCACCGCGAGAATGATCGCGTCGTCCGGATCAAGCGCAATGGTCTCGCCGGCGAAGTCGAGCGCCTCGACGTGATCGGCGGCAAAGCGCACGGTGCGCAGCTGATGTTCCATATGCACCGTGGCGCCGAGCTCCTGCAGGCGGACCAACGCGGGCTCGATCAGCGTCGCGCCCAGACCCTCACGCGCAATCAAGGGCCGACAGGCGCTACCGCCGACGGCAAGGGTCTCGCGGACGATTGCCGCGGCGAGCCGCGCCGATCCTTGCGGCGGATCGATGTTCAACGCGCCGACGAGCAGCGGCTCGACCAGCCGCCGATAGAGGACGCCCTCGCAGGAAATCACCTCACCGACCGTCTTGCCCGCGGGCGCCCAAAGGAGCCACGCAAGGGGCAGATAATCGAGCGGGCGCGTTCCCGGCACGCGCCGGCCGGGATCGAAAATCCAGAACGGCAGCGGGCCGTCGTTGAAGCGCAACGTCCAGCGTTCGCCGCTGGCAAGATCGACGAAGGAGAATTCCGCCCCGGGCGGACCGACCAGCCAATGCTCGGCGCCGATGCGGCGCAGAAAGTCGAGGGCCGCACGATTGCCGGAGAGGAGTAGGTGATTGCCGTTGTCGATCGTCATGCCGACCGACGCGTCGTGATAGGAGCGGCAGCGGCCGCCGGCGAATGCCGTGGCCTCGTGCACGACGACAGCCTTGCCGCGCTCGGAAAGCGTCAGCGCGGCTGACAATCCCGCGAGGCCGGCGCCGATGACGTGAACCGTTTCGCTCATCGGGTCACACCAGATTCCGCAGCACGATGAAAAGGAGTTTTGCCCGCGGCAGCCGGATACGCGCCCGCGGCGGCGCGAAGCCGCGCGCGACCAGCGCCTCGAGAATGACGTGGTAGGCTTCGCCCATGATCCGCGGGGCGCGCACCACCCGGCGCGGATTCTGCGCCATGATCTTTCGCGCTTGGGAAAAGTGCTCCTCGGCACGTTCGACCATGAAGGCGCAAACCTTGCCGAACGCCGGGTGCGCCAGAACCTCCCTTGGATCGGTCGCGACGATGCCGTTGGCTTGCAGGGCTTCACGCGGCAAATAAAGTCGGCCAAGCGAAGCATCCTCGTCGAGGTCGCGCAAAATGTTGGTGAGCTGGAGCGCCAAGCCCAAATGGTGGGCGAGCGAGAGCCCCGCTTCGCGCTGCATGCCGAACACGCGCACCGAGAGACGGCCGACCGCGCAGGCCACGCGGTCGCAATAAAGGTCGAGCGTGGCGCGGTCGGGGGCACGGATGTCGGCGATCACGTCCATCTCCATGCCGTCGATTATGGCGAGGAAATCATCGCGTTGCAGATCGAATGCACGCACGGCGGACGCCAGGCCGGCGAGAACCGGCGGCGGCGCGCCGCGGTAGACCGCGTCGACGTCGGAACGCCAGCGCGCCAATTGTTCGCGTCGTCCCGCACGCGGTCCCGGATCGTCGGCGATGTCGTCGACGGCGCGGCAGAACGCATAGATTTCGAACATCGCCTCGCGCTGCGCACGCGGCAGAATGCGCATGCCAGTATAGAACGAGCTGCGGGAGGCGCGCTCGGCCGCCGGAGTGGGCTTCGTCACTCAGGCACCCCGCGGCTTCTGCGTCGTGGCGGCGGAGCGCCGGCCCACGCGCCGATAGGTTCCGCTCAAAATTCCGATCATGGTGCGGCCGAGGACGGCGAGTACGGACAGATGCACGCGATCACTCAACGGATCGCGGACCTTAAGCAGGCGCGTGAGCCGATGTGCCAACGTATTGATAACCGAGACTTCCAGAGACAGGCGCCGGTCGTTGATCAGGAGCGCAAACCCATCGCTCTCGCACAACAGCCGCTCGGTGCGTTCCGCCAGGCCGTGGAGCGCGTCGAGCAGCGCCGGCGAGGCCCGCGGCTCGCCCAACGCTTCCACGCCGGCCCCGCTCGCGGCAAGCGTGTCGAGCGGAATATAGACGCGATCGAGATTGCGATAATCGTCCTTGCAGTCCTGCAGATGATTAATGATCTGCAAGGCCGCGCATAGCGCGTCGTTGGCCGGCCAGATGCTGCGGCTTTCACCGTGCACGTCGAGCACAAAGCGGCCGACCGGCATCGCCGAATAGCTGCAATAGTGCAAAAGATCGTCCCAGTCGCGGTAGCGGAGCTTGGTCACGTCGAGCTTGAACGCGGCAAGGAGATCCTGCGCGTGGCGCGGCGACAGCGACCGTTCGGCCAGCGCCTGGCGCAAGTGGACGGCGACCGCGTCGGCGTCGCTTTTGCCGGCCAGGCCCGCCTCGAGGCGGTCGAGCAATGAAAGCTTCTCGTCCGGCGCCATTCCGGCGTGATCGGCGATGTCGTCGGCGGTGCGTACGAAATTATAGAACGCCAGGATCACGCCGCGGTGTCGCGAATGAATCAGAAAGGAAGCGACCGGGAAATTCTCATCCCGGTGTCCCTTTCCCGACCGCCAGTTCCCGGCGTCCGTGGCCGCATCGTTCATCGCAGTTCCGAAATGTTGCCTTGGATATTGTCTTGAATATTGCCTTGGGCGCGGCCTTTCCACATGCCGCCGCGCCCGCGGGCATGCTGATAAGCGGAATCAAGCGTGAAGGCCAGATAGACTGCGGCAATCGCCGGCAATGCCGGCCCCCACAGCATCGATAGGCGATAAAAGCGCAACGTCGGCTGGAAAGCCAACGCCATGGCGAGCCAGGCGACAACGCCGAGAAGCCGCGCCGTCCCGCCGGCAAACGCGGTGAGCCACACCGGGGCTAGATAGGTGATCGCTAGACCCAGTACCGTTCCCGCGAGCAGGAGCGGCGAATAATTGAGTTGCGCATAAGCGGTACGCGAGACCATGCGGCGGATGTCTTCCAGCGCCGGATAGGCACGGATGCTGGATACGCGCTCCGTCAAGCCGATCCAGATCGGGCCGCTTGCTTTAAGCTTCTTTGCCAGCGCGCAATCGTCGATCAGGGCGCTACGGATCGCGGCCATGCCGCCGGCCTCGCGCAACGCGTCGCGGCGCACCAACATGCAGCCACCCGCCGCCGCGGCGGTGGCCCGGCGCGAATCGTTCGCCCACGCGAACGGATAAAGCATCTGAAAAAAGAAGACGAAGGCCGGGATGAACATGCGCTCGGCGAGCGTGACGCAGCGGAGCTTCACCATCAGCGAGGTGAGCACATGGCCGCCCATCTGCGCCCGCGCGACCAGTCCCTTGAGAGCGTCCGGCCGATAGACGATATCGGCGTCGGTGAACAGCAGATAGACCGGCGGCGGCGACATGGCCTCGGCAGCTTCGACGCCCTGATGCTGCGCCCACAACTTTCCCGTCCAGCCCGCCGGCAATGCCCGCCCCGCCAACACGCTCAGGCGCATTCCCGCGCCCAGCGCCGCCGCGGCATCGCGCGCGACTTGCGCAGTGGCGTCGCGGCTCTGGTCGTCGACCAGGATCACGGTGAATTCGCCGGGGTAATCCTGCCGCAGCAGCGATGCCACGGTCTCGCCGACGCATTCGGCCTCATCGCGCGCCGGGATGATGGCGGTGATGCGGGGCCAGGGCCCCTGCCCCGGCGAGATCGCCTCATCGCGTTCCCGCGCCAACCAGAACGCCCCTCGCCCGCTCAGGAGATAGAGCCAGATCGCAAGCACCATTGACGCTATAAGCTCGTTGGTCACAGATAGTCCCTTGGCGGCTGGATTGGGGCCTGCCATTCACCGATGCCGAAATGGAAACGCCTTACAAGTGGGCGGATCCATTTGGCGATTATAGGACGAGATAGGACCTGTTGGGGACGCCGGAAGGCCGGGGCACCAAGCGAATGAACGGCAAAAACAGCCCTTTTCTCTCGCACCTCGATGCGACGGCCAAGGATGTCGACGAGTTGCTCGACCGGCTGCTGTCGCCGACGGCGGCAAGCGGCGAATTGAGCCGGCCCGCGCGACTCATCGAGGCCATGCGCTATTCGAGCCTGGGCGGCGGGAAGAGGTTCCGTCCCTTCCTGATCGTCGAAAGCGCGGCTTTGTTCCAGGTGCCGCGGCTGCACGGATTACTGGCGGGCGCGGCGCTTGAATGCGTCCATTGCTACTCGCTGGTGCATGACGACCTTCCAGCCATGGACAACGACGAGCTTCGACGCGGGCAACCCACGGCGCACCGGAAATTCGACGAAGCGACCGCCATCCTCGCCGGCGATGGGCTCCTGACTTTCGCCTTCGACATCCTGTCGCGGCGCGAGACCCATCCCGATCCGGCGATCCGCATCGAGCTCGTCGGCGCGCTGGCCCGCGCGGCCGGCCTCGGCGGCATGGTCGGCGGCCAGATGCTCGATCTCGCCGCCGAGGGCCGGTTTTCCGGAAACGGGCCGCAGCGGCTTGGCGAGAAGGAAGTGCGCATGTTGCAGGCGATGAAGACCGGCGCGCTGTTGCGCTTTGCCTGCGAAGCCGGCGGCATGCTCGGCGCAGCGACGCCGCAGCAGCGAAAAGCGCTCGAGCGCTACGGATCGGCCGTCGGGCAGGCGTTCCAGATCGCCGACGATCTTCTCGATCTCGAGGGCGATCCGGCGCTGGTCGGCAAATCGACCGGCAAGGATGCGGTGGCGGGCAAGGCGACAATGGTCGGCGTGCTTGGCGGCGCGGGCGCAAAAGCGCGTCTGAAAGAACTGGTTTCCGAAGCCGAACAGGCGCTGGCGCCGTTCGGCTCGGGCGCCGCCATCCTCATCGAGGGCGCACACTTCGTTGCCGACCGACATATGTAGGTGATCCACTGCTGTAGGTGATCCACTGCAGACGAATCTACGTAGAATTAACAGGGTCGCTGCGGGTGTCTGTTTAACCCCAATCGCAAGCGTGATTGAAGTTCTTCCCGGGCGACCCCATTTGTCCGCGGTATTGCAGTTCTGCGCGTCACCGGCCGGCGAACAAGCAAGGCCCTGGAATCCGGTTCAATTGGAACCCCGAATCCCATGATGAAACATACGGCACGGACACTCTGCGCGACTGCAACCCTGCTTTGGGCATTACTTATACCGGCCACAGCCCCGTTCCAGGCGGCACTGGCGCAAGGGCTCGGTAAGCCGACAGTAACCCTCGCCCGTCCTAAGTTGGTCACCCAAGCGCGCGCTAAGCAGCAACCGAGCACTTCCCCACCCCCGGTTGCATCGAAACAGAAAGAATTGCCGCCGCGCACGCCCTTCACGGCCGCGGAAGATGCGGCCTCGACCATTGCCGGCATTCCGGAGGCGCGTTTCTGGGCCGACTCCGAGAGCGACTTCCAGCGGGCATTGCCGGCACCTGGCCCGTGGCTCGTTCTCTCCAGCGGTGGAGAGGACGGCGCCTTCGGCGCCGGATTGCTCGCCGGTTTGACCGCGGCCGGGAATCGTCCCGATTACGCGGTGGTCACCGGCGTGAGCACCGGCGCGCTCATGGCGCCGTTTGCCTTTGCCGGACCGCGCTACGACGACGCGCTGCGCAAGGCCTATACCGAAGTCTCCGCCGCGGACATTTTCGAAGCTGGCAGCTCAACCGGCGAAAGCTTCGTCAATTCGTGGCCGCTCAAGGAGCTGATAGCCAAACAGATCACGCCGGAGCTGATGGCGGATATCGCCGCCGCGCACCGCAGCGGCCGGCGGCTGTTTGTGGTCACCACCAACCTTGATGCCGAACGCTCGGTCGTCTGGAACATGGGCGCGATTGCCGCGCATGGCGGCGAGGACGCGATCAAGCTGTTCCGGGACGTGCTGCTCGCCTCAGCCGCGGTTCCCGGCGCGTTCCCACCGGTGCTGATCGATGTCGAGGCCAACGGCAAGCGTTTCCAGGAGATGCACGCGGACGGCGGGATCGGCGGACAGTTCTTCGTGGCTCCGGCGGCGTTGATGGCGACCACCAGCGACTATCGGCTACCGGCGACGCAACTCTACATCGTGGTGAACACCGGCCTCGAACGGGACTTCAAGGTGGTCGATCGCTTCGCGCCGTCAATTCTCACCCAGGCGGTCGGCGCCGCGGTGAAGGTCGACACCCGCATGATGCTGTCTCTAAGCTACGCCGTGGCGAAACGCAGCGGCGTTGGATTCAATGCCGCCACCATCCCCGCAAGTTTCAATGCCCCGAGCCAGGGCGCTTTCGATCCCAAATACATGGGGCTGCTGTTTAGAACCGGCTACGAACAAGGCCGCGGCGCAACACCTTTCAGCGCCGAGCCACCGCCCTATCCGAGCGGGCCCTCCCGGCAGCCGAGTCACATTGAGAAAACCGGAGCGAACCAATGAGAAATTTGCTGCGCCCGATCTTTGCCGCGGCCGTCACCGCTTTGCTGCTGATGAGCGCCAACGTTTCCTCCGACGCGGTGGCTGCGGCGCGCCCCAGCGCCTTTGACGGGAAGTGGAGCGTGGTGATCTATACCCTGCAAGGCGACTGCGACCGCTCGTTGCGCTATTCCGTGCGCATTATCGATGGGCGCGTGCAAGCGGAAGATCAAAGCTACCAAGCCGCCGGGCTGGTGGCTTCCAATGGCGCGATCCGCGTGGTGGTCGCCGAAGGCGGCCGCATGGCAAGCGGTAGCGGCCGGCTGATCGGCAATAATGGCCGCGGAGAGTGGCGCACCTCGACCGGCGAGTGCGCCGGCCAATGGACAGCGGTGCGCCGCGCGGCCGACTACTGATCGGAGAGAGCCGGGTTATCCGGTCTTGCGCGCAGGGACGTTGGCGTTCCACCACGGGCAGACATCGCGGGCGCGCAAGTAATTGCCGTCCATGACGTTGAGCGGGACGCGGCCACCGGCCTCTGCCACGCTGATGCGCAGATCGCGCGCCTCTTCGCGCTTGTCCGGTGGCAGCCACAAGCGGTCGTGACCCCACAGGCTTGGCCCGT
>Ga0116223_10000385_pt1 | contig 56063 bp, 44 predicted proteins | sample Sb_taG_3_FD_90092 | JGI IMG/M metagenome (GOLD analysis project Ga0116223, IMG submission 90092) | Peat soil microbial communities from Weissenstadt, Germany - Sb_50d_a_PC metaG | ecosystem: Environmental > Terrestrial > Soil > Wetlands > Peat | place: Germany: Weissenstadt | collected 2010-09-21 | reverse complement strand
TCCGCACGTATCTGAACCTGCATAACGCCCAACCCAAGCCCTTCGTCTGGACCAAGAGCGCCGACGACATCCTCAACTCTATCGCCAGATTATGTAGACGAACTAATGACTCAGGACACTAGCTTCTGCTGATCTTCCTTTTGACGCACCTCGGCTACTGGCTTAGTTGGATCTAAGAAGAAGATCTGGACATGAACGCCTGCGATTAAGCGGCTAACCAGGGCAGGTTGGAATCGGTCGTCCCTGATCCATTCGCCATGAGCTTGGCCCAACAGGATGCAAGTCCGCTGGGCGCCCTCCAGCCAATCAACCCACGATTCATTGGGCACCATATTGCGGTTGGCATAGAAATCCGCGACGCCCATCTGGAGGAAGTTTTGGTACGTCTCCTCGCCGTCTGGCCCTGCAAAGCTCACCAGCATGGCGGCTAGCATGGATGCTCCGATCCCAACCAAGGCAGATCCCCACAGCGTATGCATGGGCGAAAGGCACGATCCTACTAACACCAGTACGACGCCGATGAAAGCCACGATCCACCAGTACCGTTCCCGGAAGAAAAAGCGGACTCGTCGCCAGAACCCTTGCCACACGACAACCATATTATACTCCAAACATTTTTGCGAAGAAATGTATTTGCACTTTTGACGGCCGAGCGCGAAGGCGGCGGTTCTTCTAATCAGACCCGGCGGACTCGAAGCGAAGAGATCCCTGGACGTAGACCGGGCTTATCCGGCCTTGGCCGCGTGGGGTTCGTGGCCCGTGCCTCTTCGAGCGTCGGCGGACCGCCCCCGCGATAGGCACGGGGAACAGCCAGAGGGCGGAAGAACCGCTGGGCTCAAAGTGGGTCGGAAGCTTTTCTCCGATATAGCCGGCATCCGCGAGCACTGCTCTCACCAACGGTGTCAGCGGGAGATCACCGAGTTCATGAAGCGACACGAACTTGACCTCTGAGATATCGTCTGAAGCCCGGAGCACTCCTCCGACCGCCTTCGCCCAACTATAGATGACGATCCGGTGCTCCTGGGGCGCGTTGATGACCTCATAAACGCGAAACTGGTGTTGCACCTCGACCTCGAGGCCAGTCTCTTCCGCCAACTCCCTTGCCGCTGCGTCAGCTATACTCTCGAAAGCGTGGATCTTTCCCCCAGGGAGAACCCAATTGCCCCGTTGCGGGTCTTTGTTGCGCTTTCCAAGCAGAATCCGGTTGGCCTCGTCTCTCACGATGAGCGCCGATCCAACCCTGGGAAGTCCCTCGCTCATCCTAGCGAGTCCTCGGCGTCGGGTTGCTAAACCCCACGTGACGGTCTCGCTCGTTGAACCACAACATGATCCACCTTCCACATCGTTTCGCCATCACGAGTGCCGGCGTACAGCACGACGACATGGTAGCGGGCGCGCACACTACAGGAACCTCGGACTGCGTTTTATCCGAACCCTTCCGGGAGGCTACGGGCAGTTTTCCTCAGAATTTTCTTCTCATACGTGTTCAGCAAGATCCGAGGACGCTCCCTTCTCAATGCTGTGGAAATTCCTTGCATAAGCTGTGGACCACTGCCCCTCCAAACATTTTACCTTGAGAATGTTGTGTTGTCCTCTCAAGCCATCCCTGGGGATCTGTCGCCAAAACTAAGGCGCAGCCCTCAGCCGACGAACCCCTTCCAGATATTCCCGTGGTCGTCGCGCAGCGTCACCACCGTGTCATGCGACACGCCGGTGAAGGAATGTCCGTGGGGATCGCTGAACCGGTACGTCACCGAATTGTCCTGGTTGCGCACGGCCGACCCGCGCCAGATATTGCCGTATTCGTCTTTAAGCCGGATATGGTCGCCATGCCCGAACCCGGAGACCCGCGTGCGGGTCTTCTCCTCTTCCAGGTGAAAAAAACCGCCTGGCAGGCGCTTGCGCTTCCGCGTGTGGGCGTAGATCATATGCTCCCGCGTACTATTATCGGTTTCCTCCGCTGCAGCGAAAATAGAGCATCCACCTTAGTTCGCACCGCCATAACTTCCGCTCCCCCGCCAGCTATCCTAAGGTTTCGATGCGAGCCCCGACGCAATCCCCATCCGAGCACTCATGAGAGCCATCGTCCAGCGCGTCACGCACGCCAAAGTCGAAGTGGATGGCCTTATGAACGGAAGAATGGTGACCGGGGAAATCGAGGCCGGCCTGTTGGTGCTGCTGGGCGCATCGCGCCTCGACGCGCCCTCGGACGCCGATTACCTGGCCGAAAAGATCGTGCAGCTTCGCATCTTCGCGGATGAAGCCGGCAAGATGAACCGCAGTCTGCTCGACACCGGAGGCGCGCTGCTGGTGGTTTCGCAGTTCACGCTGTATGGCGATTGCCGCAAAGGACGCCGCCCCAGCTTCGATCAGGCCGCGCCGCCCGAACAAGCCCGCGCGCTTTACGAGCACTTTGTGTCCGCCGCGCGCCGCTTCTGTCCGCGCGTCGAAACCGGCGTCTTTCAAGCCCACATGGCGGTGTCTTTGGTGAACGACGGTCCGGTCACGCTGATTGTGGAGAGCCCTTCCCCAGCTTCCGGCTCCAGTTGAAACGCGCGGCGATTTCGTCCACGCGGCCCTCGCCGATGATGCGGCCGCGTTCGAAAAACACCGCGCGCGTGGCCAGCTCGCCCGCCAGTTCCACATCGTGGGTCACAATGATTTTGGCTTGCGGCAGGGACTTGAGCAGTTCTGTCAGATGCTGCTGCGCCGGCGGATCGAGAAAGGTCGTGGGCTCGTCCAGCACCAGGATTTCCGGCTCCATGGCCAGCACTCCGGCAATGGCCACGCGCTTCTTTTCGCCCGCGCTCAAGTGATACGGAGCTTTCCCCAACGCTTCCGTCATGCCCACCCGTTCCAGCATCAGCCGGGCGCGGGCGGTGGCGGCTTCCGGATCCAGTCCCAGGTTCAGCGGGCCGAACGCGACGTCCTCCAGCACCGTGGGCATAAACAGTTGTTCATCGGAATCCTGGAAGACGACGCCCACGGCGGCTCGGACCCGGTCCAGCCCAGCGCGGTCCACGCGTGCCCGATCCAGCGCGACACCGCAAACTTCAACCGCACCTTCTCCTTCCAGCAGCCCGTTGAGGTGTAGCACAAACGTGGTCTTGCCGGACCCGTTGGCGCCCAGCAACGCCACACACTCGCCCCGATCCAGATGGAAGTCGACGTGATGCAGCGCCAGAGTCCCGTCGGGATAGCGGTACGACAGGTCGCGAATCTGAATCAGCCGCGCGGGCGATTCGGGAGGGTGACTCACGCTTCAGCGCGTTCGGCCGCCAGCGCCCGCTGGCGTTCGAAGGCCAGCTTGTTGCGATACTCGTCCCACAGCGTGGTGATGCCGGCCCAATAATACCCGCCGACAAACAGCATCAGGAAGGGCAGCGCCATGTAGTTAAATGAATCGATCGCGTACACCATCACGAACAGGAACCCGGTCCCGAGGGCCAGTTCCGCATAAGGCAGCCATCCGCTGCGTCGCCGGTACTTCACCGCCGCGTCTTGCGCCAACGGCTTGCCTTGCCCGTATTTGGGCGTCCGCGCAAACGCGGTCTGATAACCAACCAGCGCCTCGATCACCGCCCGAGTATTGATAATAGTCAGCGCCACACCGGCGGACATTAGGGCGGGGAGGAATAGGAGGCTGCGTTTCCAGTTGTGGGGGAACAACTCGCGCTGGGCGATCACATAGAAGGCCGAGATAGACCAGAACGACGCGGCGATTAACGGCAGGTCTATCAACAAGATCTCGAGCCATCCCATGTAGAAACGCACGATCATGACGGGCAGGATCAGAGCTGTGACCACGACCATGAGGGGGTAGGAAATATTCGGTGTCAGGTGGAAGAATGCTTCCGCTTTTACGCGCCACGGAAGGTTGGACCGAAGGATCGTCGGCAGGAGCTTCATGGCCACCTGTGTCAGGCCCTTGGCCCAGCGCGATTGCTGCACCTGGAAGCCGTAGGTTTCCGCGGGCAGCTCCGACGGGCACTCGACGGCGGGCGCGTACACGAACTTCCAGCCCTTCAACTGGGCGCGATAGCTCAAATCGGAATCTTCGGTGAGTGTGTCGTGCTGCCAGCCGCCGGCGTCCTGGATCATGGAGCGGCGCAGAACTCCGCCCGTGCCGTTGAAGTTGAAAAACAATCCGCCACCCGCGCGAGCGATATGCTCCAGCACGAAATGGCCGTCCAGCAGGATGGCCTGGACTTCGGTCAACAGATTCTGATAGCGGTTCAAATAGGTCCAGCGCGTCTGCACCATGCCGACCTGGGGGTCGGCGAAGTAATCCACGGTGCGGCGCAGGAAATCGACGGGCGGCACAAAGTCGGCGTCAAAAACGGCGACCAATTCGCCCGTAGCGGTCTGCAAGCCGTTTTCGAGAGCGCCGGCCTTGTACCCGTGGCGGTTGTTGCGATGGATGTAGGTGATCGGGTGCCCGGCTAGCGCGTACTCGCGCACCAAGCTTTGAGTGAAGGGATGCGTTTCGTCGGTGGAATCGTCGAGCACTTGAACTTCGAACAATTCCCGAGGGTAATCGATCTTTAGGACTTCCGCGAGCAGCCGTTCCACTACGTACTGTTCGTTGTAGATGGGCAGTTGGACGGTGACGCGGGGCAGTTGGTCGAAACGCAGCGGCGGCTGATGGTGCCACAGCGCGCGATTCTTCATATACCCGCGGATCATCTCGTAGCGGTGGAGGCCGTACATCGAGAGCACCGCCAACACCGCGAAGTAGGGCACCAAAATGGCGTAGTCGAAGGGCGCCAGATGATGGATGCCCTTGAAGGTGTCGTCGGTCAGGGAGTCCACCCACCCCTGGAGGACGGCAGCGGTGTTGTTGGCGAACAGGAAGGCCGGGATGGAAATCCCCGAGATGGAAACCCCCGAGATGGAAACGATGGATGGAAGCATTCGAGTCCGGCTCCGCTCGCAGAAGCCTGAACAGCTTGTTTCTATTGTAATTCATTGCGGTCGTCCGATGGGCTGGCGGGCCCGCTTCCGAGGGGCGACTTACCAGCAGTGTGGCGAATTTCGTGAAAACGACATGATATGGCCGCGCCTAAGCCAGCCCAAGATACTTCAGCAAAGGTTCGTGATTCGCTTATCTCACCGCAAATCGGCGTATTCCGTCTTAGCTTGCCGAAGAATAGGGATGTCGGGGTCGGCGTCCTTCCACAATGCGAGGAAGTCCTGGAACGCCTTTCTGGCGTTCGCCCCGTCGCCCGCGAGCGCAGAGGCGCGCGCCAGCCCCAGATAGGACAGCGAATAGTACAGTCCCCAATTCGGATGCACCCAGGTGGCTCCCCAACTGGCGCCCTTGTGATCCACAATTTTCCGGAACTCAGCCGCTGCCTCCGCGCCCTTGTGCAGACCCAGGTAAGCCAAGCCGCGGAAATAAGACGCATCGATGTAAGAGCGCTCGTAGGGCGAGGCGGCTGCCAGATCTTCCACGCCGCTCGCGGGTTGGTCGCGGCTGAGCGCGATCGCGGCCCGAATCTCGGGTAGCTGGACTGCATTCCAGATGGTTCCGTTGGGAACCAGCTTCGAAGTCTCCGCGGCAAGTTTCTCCGCCTGGGCCGCATCGCCGCACATGGCCAGCGCCACGGCCGGACGCCCCAGGCCGCGCGCGGTCCGGCAATTGCCCGAGAGCGCGTCGGCGCGCGCATCGGCTTCCTCGAATTCAGCGGCCGCGTCGCGGAGTCCCCGCCTCAGCGCCATCTCCGCGGCTCGCTTGTACAAGTTGTGCGACTCGCGACGCTGGCCGTGGACATTTCGCCAGGCCGCCTGCAAGCCCAAGCTGAGGTACTCCTCCGGCTTGCCTGCGAACCATTGAATCTCTCTGGAGATGGCCGCCTGATCTTCCTCGACGTAAGCCATTTCGAGGAAGCGCTGGTGGATCCTCGGTCCGTCGATCCCCTGTGTCCGCAGTTTCTCCGCTAATTGCTTGGCTTCTCGAAGGCGATCGAGGCAGATGTAGGCATCCAATTGACGTCGATAGGGCCCTTCGCTAGTGGCCTGCAACCGGGCCGCTTCCAGACCTTCCTTCAGCCCTTCTTCATATTGCCCCAGGTCGACATGGATGAGACCCAATTGGTTATGGAAGATAAAGTTTCGGGGATAGTCGCGGCTGGCCAATTGCCAGGCGTCAATCTCTTTGTCCACCTCGCCAGTGGCCCTGTAGTAGTAGGCAGTGATCTCGACTCGCTCGAACTCGGCAACCCGGCCGACCAAGCGGAACGCCTGTTTGGCATATTCCGCGCTGCGCGCCATGTCCCCGGCAACCTCGTATGCGACGCCAAGCCTGTAATAAGCCTCCGCGAAATTCGGATCGATTGCCGTGGCGCGCTCAAACAACGGAACAGCGGCTAGAGCATGGCCCTGGCCCAGCTCGGCCGTACCGGCATTGTAGTTCTGAAGAGCCTCCAGCGACGGAGTGGTAGCCTCTTCGAGAGGACGATTTAGCGTCTGGATCGAGGTAAGCGATTCTCCCAGCTTGCCGCGCAGTGTAGTCGCGGCGGTTCCCACTGCGTTCAACACGTGCTCTTTGTCTTCGGCTTGGACCTGTGCGCGGGCGAGCGTTGCGCCGTCCTGGCAAGCAATTGCCTGGAGGGTGAGGACGTAGTTCTTTCCCAGTTTCGCAATCGAGCCGTCGATGGCGGCCGCGGCTCCTTCGCGGACGCAGATTTCGCGCGCGATCTCATTGGTGATGCGGGCGTCCGGGGAAAGACTCATCAGGCGGCGAACCCTCTGCACCTGATCGTCGTCCATTATTTTCAGAAACGGCGATTGCTCCAGTTGGATCGCCAGGCCCTGGCGGAGCGTGCCGTCGAAAATGGTGTCACCCGTGTTGTTGGTGAAATCGGCGAGGACGATCGTGTCCTTGTCGGTCAGTTTGGGCGCCCGATGGAAGTAGAAATACGCCCCGGCCACCACTGCCAGAATCGCAGCGGCGGCCGAGACGATTTTCCAGGGGTTGGCGGCCGCGCTTGCGGAGGCCAGTTCCGACTCCAGCTCGGCGGCGGATTGCCACCGGCGCGCAGGGTCTTCTTGCAAACACCGGTTTACGATTCGTTCCAGCTTTCGTGAGGGAATGCTCCTCCGCTGAGACCCGACTCGTGCGCCGGTCAGCATTTCATAGAACACACAGCCAAACGAATAGATGTCCGAACGAGCGTCCGCCGGCTTTCCCTCCCTTTGCTCCGGCGACATGTAGGCGGGCGTGCCCATCACCGCGCGACTGGCTGTCAGAGTTTCATCCTCACCCGATTTCGCCAAGCCGAAATCCAGAACCTTGATTCCGGATTTCGCGATCATAATGTTTCCCGGCTTAATGTCGCGGTGAATCACGCCCTTGCCGTGCGCTTCCGCCAGCGCGGCCAGGATCTGCGAGGCGTAGAGGAGCGCCGTTTTCAGCGGAAGTGGTCCGGTTTTAAGGCGGGCGGCGAGCGACTCGCCCTCTACCAGCTCCATAACAAGGTAGCCAAAACCAGTAGGCAATTCCCCGACATCGTGGAGCGTGCAGATATTGGGGTGGTTCAGCGAGGAAATCGCGCGCGCCTCGCGCTCGAAACGGGCGCTGAACCGTTCATGCGCGGTCTTGATGGCGACGGCCCGGCCCAGTCGCGTGTCCACCGCGCGAAAGACCTCGCCCATGCCGCCTTCGCCGAGCTTGCCTTCAATGCGGTACGGCCCGAATTGAGTCTCGGCGGTAAACACCGTGACCGTCGAATCGCTGAATTCCGAGGCGTTGTCCTCCCCGGCGTTTTGGAGAGCGGGCCTGTCCAGGAATTCGCCGCCGTCTGGCTGCTCGAGCAAAGACTCCACCGCGCGGCGCAATGCGGGATCTGTCTGCGCCAGCAGCGCGGCGCGCTCGGCGCCGGTTCTCGCGCGAGCCGCGTGGTATAGCTCTTCGATTTGCCGGAAATGCTCCGGGGTCATGGCTCCATCCCGATGGCTCCTTTAATTCTAGTGGCTTAATTCCCGCAGCAACCAGGCCCTGGCCAGATCCCAATCGCGCCGGACCGTCCGCGGCGAGATGTTCAAAACCGCGACGATTTCCTCCTCTGTTAGCCCTCCGAAATAACGTAACTCCACCACTTTGGCCTGACGTGGCGCTACCTGCGCGAACTCGGCCAGCGCCTCGTCGAGAGCCAGGATGGACCGGTCCCGGCCCGGTGACAGGACGGCTGTTTCGTCGAGATTCACTTTGACCGCCATGCCGCCGCGCTTATGCGACCTCCGGGCGCGAGCCGCGTCCACCAGAATGCGCCGCATCATCTGCGCCGCCATCGCGAAGAACTGGGCACGCTCGTGCCATTCGACCTTGGTCGTATCCACCAGCCGGACATAAACCTCATGCACCAGGGCCGTCGTCTGGAGCGTGTTTTCCGGACGCTCGTTCTTCATGTGCCGGCGAGCCATTGCACGCAATTCAGCATACACACGCTCCGCAAGTCGATCCAGGGCCGCCTGATCGCCGCTGCCCCAGGCTTTCAGTAGTGTCGTGATTTCCGTGGGATCGTGCACGAACGCACAAAAAATAACACACTCGTGGCCGCTTTCGCCGCCCGTTTCCGCCTGTACCGGCGAAAGGGAGAGAGAGCTGGTCAGCACGGACTCCTCCTCCTAAAAAATGCACGCAAAGGAGACCATCATGAAACACAGCACAATCGCAAAGACTTTGACACTCGCCGCGGTCGCCGCGCTCGCTCTGAGCGTAGCGCCCACCGCAAAGGCGGCTGACAAAGGATGCTCCAACGCTTCCCTGAAGGGCACCTTCTCAGACAAAGACAGCGGATGGATTTACACCTCCCCGACCGCGGCGCCCCTCCCGTTCGCCGGAGTCAACGTAGACACCTTCGACGGAAATGGCAATCTTACGATTACCGGGACCGCGAGCGTAGGCGGCAATATCATGCCGGGAACGTCCACCGGCACCTATACCGTGAACTCTGATTGCACCGGCACCTACACGGTCCAGTCTCCGGGACTAACGGTTCACGCTTTCTTCGTGATCGATGATAGCGAGAGCGAGCTTCAAATCGTCATCACAGACCCGGGTAACGTGATCCTCTGCGTCGCCCGCAGGCAATTCCCAGTGGGCGATTGGCGACAGTAACGGCGTCGGGCGCTGACGCACTGAGCCGTGGCTGGATCGGATAAACGATCAACTCCGATGGGCTACGGCTCAGATGTGGACGCCTTGCGTTTTGCACGATTCGTCGGCGATCAGGCATCCCCTTGGACGCATCGCCGGCTAACCGCAGGACGATGTCGCACAGAGTTGGACGGTGACGCGCGGCAGTTTCTCGAAACGTTGGGGCGGCTGGGTGCGCCATCGGACGCGATTCTTCATATACCCGCGGATCATCTCGTAGCGGTGGAGGCCGTACATCGAGAGCACCGCCAACACCGCGAAGTAGGGCACCAAAATGGCGTAGTCGAACGGCGCCAGATGATGGATGCCCTTGAAGGTGTCGTCGGTCAGCGAGTCCACCCACCCCTGGAGGACGGCAGCGGTGTTGTTGGCGAACAGGAAGGCCGGGATGGAAACGGTGGATGGAAGCATTCGAGTCCGGCTCCGCTCGCAGAAGCCTGAACAGCTTGTTTCTATTGTAATTCATTGCCGCGGCCCGACGGGTGGCGGGCCAGCTTCAAAGGGGATTGCCGGACGCTGGCGCGTTTATGGGGAGTAATGTCAGTTCCCCCTTAGACCGTTGCCCTTTCGAAGTGGCGCGTAATGCATTGCCAACCATGTCTGGCTACGGACCACCTTAGCCTGGCTGCGGTGCCGGTGGGCTCAGATCGACGGCAGGCGGCGCCGCAGTTCGTCGAAGAAGTTCAGCAGGATGGTTGCGTGGACCGTAGCCGGCTCCTCGCTCCCGGATTCAGGCGGCGCGAGCACTACAAAGCGCTGGCCGTCCGGCGCTAGGTCCAGATTCCAAAGGGCGTTGTTAGTTGGCCGGAAGAGTGCCGCCGGCGACCACTGCCGGGGTTTCTCCGGGACGAAGGAGTGCTCATTAGCCGTGTAGCCGGCGACCATGATGCGGTTATCGGAATTCAGGTAGAACAGTTCCCCGCGATTGCGCGACCAGACAGGGAACTTTGCCCTGCTTTCCGATACCTGCCACCGGCCAGCCGAAGGCGCGGAAGGAAACGGGCGCACAGTAATTTGGCCTCCGATTCCCGCGCCGTTGGTGGACACGTAGGCGATCCAACGGCCGTCCGGTGAAAAGGCCGGGTCTACCTGGCTGAGGGATTCGCGCACGAGTGGCTCCGGCTTCCCCGGTTTGGGGTGGTCCGGATCGTTCAAATCCAGCGGGAGCGTCCAAATCTCAAACCCCCTATCCTTCGCCGTCCGAACAAGAGCCAGGGTGCGTCCATCAGGGGAAATCGACGAATTTGGAAGAGGAGTTCTCTCGCCGAACAACTTCTCAGGCTGGCTAGAGCCATCGCTGCGGATCCACCAGATGCCGAATTCACCGTCGCTCGCGGGAACATCCGAGCCGTAAACAATGTGCCGGCCGTCCGTCGTCCAGACCGGACGCCGGTTCAGAGCGGCATCGAAGGTCAACCTGGTTACGGTGCCGCGCTGGAGGTCGTGAACGAAGAGGTCTCCCGCGACCGCCAGGGCCAGCCGGTTGCCGTCCGGCGAAAGGCGAGCAGTCTCCGCCTGCTGCGAGACGCTGATGGATGGGCTTACAATTCTCTGTGACTTTCCGGCGCTATCCAGCCAGGCAAGGGGGGCGACTCCGGCTCGTCTCCCCACGCTTGCGTATAACAGAGTCCCGGTCCGGGAAAAAGAGACCCGGCCGAACGCGGCGCTTTCCGAGTCGGCGAGATCTTCAAGCAAGGGCGCCGGCGCGCCGTGTGTCTCCAGACGTCCGAGGTCGAACGGCACGCCATAGAGTGTTCCCTGACGGAAATATATGAGGTGGCCGCTGGGCAGATAGCGCCCGAAGGAGCCGCCGCGCCGAACCACCTTGACCCGTCCCGACTTGAGCGAGAGAACTTCGATGTTGGCGCTATCGGCAGCGGCGGCGGAAGCTGCGACGAAGCCGTTAAACAGAACGCTCTCACCGCCAGGCAGAACCTGCGGCCAACGCCAGGTCCGCTCGCCGTGCTGCTCCGGATTGCCGATGACCTGCGGTTCACCCCCGGTCGCAGGCACGCGGAACAGATGGTAGCCATCCAGATTGGCAATGATCGCGCCGTCCTCTCCCCAAGAGGCCCCGCGCCCCAGGCCGGCGGTGTCGCACAACGAAACGACCCCGCCGCCCTGTACGGGGACCTTCTTCAACTTCTGACCGGCGAAGAATCCGATCCACTGGCCATCCGGAGAAAAGAAGGGATCGACCGCTCCTTCGGTGCCTGCGAGTATTGTGACTGTGGACTGGTCGAGGCGGCGCATCGCTAATTGCTCACGGCCATCCGCCACTTTGGCGGGGAAAACTAAACGTGTTCCGTCAGGCGAGATGGCTGGATTGAAAAATTCACCACTCTCTGCCCGTCCCCGGATTGCCTCGGGTCCCAGATCAATGCTGAAGCGCGTCATGGGCCGATCTGCCGGCCGCGTCGCGCGCCATAGCAGCGCCACCGAGATTACCGCAACTACCGACGCAAGACCTGCGATCATCCACGGAAGCCCCGCCGAAAGCTTCAGCTTTAAGCCGGGGGTCGCCCCAACCGCACCAAGCGGTTGGGCCTGCGCCCAACCCTCCGGCTGTTCGGCGAGCGGGCGCTGTGTCTCCAGGGTTGGTTCGAGTGGGTGGCCGTTGGGGTGACCGGCGTCGACGGGCGCGATGAACCGATAGCCGCGCTTCGGTAACGTTTCGATGAAGCGGGGGCTTTCCGCCGAGTCACCCAAGGCGTCGCGGAGGTGGTTGACCGCCTTGTTCAGACCGCGATCGAAATCGACAAACGTGTCGGCCGGCCAGAGCTGTTTCTGGAGTTCGTCGCGAGATAAGACTTCGCCTGGGCGTGCCAGCAGGAGCTGGAGGATTTGGAAAGGTTGGTCCCGGAGTTTGATCCTCAGACCCTGCTTGCGCAGTTCGCCCGTGTGCGGGTCGACTTCGAATACGCCAAAGCGGATCGGGTGGCCGTTCCCTGACATGCTCGCTCCTGGTAGATCGAGTATACATGCTTTTCACACGTCTCGATAAGGCTTTGGTTTCCAGTGGCTTAGGCGGGAATAGCCGGGGAACATAAAAAGCATCCTCCTTGGATTGATCTTCCGGGCGGCCGATGCCAATCTGGCTCAACATCTGCACCGCAAGGAGGCACGACGATGCAAGAGCTACATAAGAACAGATCGAGACAAGGTGCTTCGTTTCGAGTGGCGGCCCTTTTGGCGGGACTGACCACGAACACGGTTTTCGCCACTCAGTGGAACGCCCAGGTGGGTGCGCAGAGCTCGAACCTGGGCAACTAGGTTCTGGCCTTCTTGCCGAACGAGTTTTGGATTCACGCAGGGGATAGCATTCAGTTCACCTTTGCGACGGATGAGCCCCATACGGTGTCGTTGTTAAAGACTGGCCAGACACGGCCGGCCGCTTTTTCGCTCGTCGGCATCAATGGCAACGTTTTTATCGGGTGCCCAGGCACGACGCCCGATGGATCCAGCTTCGATAACTCTGCGTGCGTGAGCTCCGCCCCTTCCTCGCCTGGACAAACCTATACTGTCAATTTCCCCACCGCCGGCAACTTCAAGCTCGTGTGCCTGGTGCACACCAGAATGACCGCGGCGATTCATGTCCTCCCCCTATCGCAGACGCTTCCGTATAACCAAGCCGACTATGATCTGCAGGCATATCGCGAAGGAAGCCAGTTGCTGTGGGATGCCTTTGGCCTTCAGGGCCGCGGAAACGATAGGGGCGAGCGAACAACCGGGCTTGCAGTAACGGCCGGTATCTCCGCGATCCTGGCCAACGGAGGAGGCTCTCAGACCACCGCCGTTATGCGCTTCCTTGGTGCGACGACGGTCGTCCATGTTGGGGACACGGTCGAATGGACCAACCTTTCCACGCCGGTGTTTCACACCATCACCTTCGGGACCGAGCCTGCCAACGATATGCCTCCGTCGCCGGGAGTGACTGTGGACTCAGATGGCGTCAGGCACGCGACGGTCGGCTCACCGAACGATAACGTGAACTCGGGCTTTATCGGTGCGCCGAACCAGGAAACGGTCGGAGAACCCCAGGCGGCTCTCGACCTGACCCGATTCCGCGTGACCTTCACCGCGCCCGGCACGTTCGATTACATCTGCGCTCTTCATGACGACGTCGGCATGAAAGGGACAGTGATCGTTCAATAGGGGCACACCATGAGGCTACGATTCTTCTCTTTCCCGTTGATCCTGGCATCTCTGCTGTCGGCCCAGCAGGCCAACACCGGCAGCTACCGGGGCGGCCTAGTCACGCCGCCTCTGCCGAAGCCGAGATTCGTCCTGACGGATACCTCCGGTGCTCCTTTTGACTTCAGGCAGAGGACCGAGGGCTACGTCACCCTTCTGTTCTTCGGTTACACGAACTGCCCCGATCAGTGTCCCATGCACATGGCGAACCTGGGCGCCGCTCTGAAGAAAGTGCCGGTCGCCATTGCGGATCAAATCAAGCTCATCTTCGTCACCACCGATCCCGCACGCGATTCTCCGGCCGCGGTGCGCCGCTGGCTGGATCTGTTCGACCGGCGTGCGATCGGGCTCACCGGAACGGAACGAGCGATCGAGGCAGTCGAGCGGGCCGCAAGCGTTCCTCTAGCCACAAAAACGGGACCGGCCAACGGCAACTACGGAGTGGCGCACGCCAACTTTGTTCTCGCCTACAGCAAAGATAATCTCGCGCACGTCATCTATCCTGGCGGTGTAAGTAAGGAGGATTGGGTGCACGACCTGCCTCTCTTGATCCAGGAGACCTGGGTTCGCCAACCGGAGTAAGCGAGCTTGAGCTCGGGCTCGGGTTCGACTGGAAGTCGATGACGGCGACCAAAGTATGGGAGTATGATCACCAGGTGGGCACCAGCGGCGGAGCTCCCGTTTATAAGTACTCCGATAGAGTCGGCACCGCCCAGCGTCTCCAGAACGGCAACACTATTGTCTGGTTCGGCACCGACATCGATCCCACGACGCTCAAGCCGAAGAACCCGCAGACGTACACGCTCGTCGAAGCCGACGCGAACCCCGAGGCCAACGCCCTCGCGGTCTTGGACGTCCAGATTCCGCCGGGAACTGGCTTTCCCTATCGGGCGCTGCCGGTGGAAACGCTCTTCGGGGAGGTCCCGGCGTCGGGTAGTGGAACATCCCTGACCGCGTCTCCAAACCCGATACCGGTCATGGGCTCGGTGGTTGGAACTACCACGATCAGTTGGAATGCGCCAGACGTGGCCTATATCGAGATTCACATCGGCAGCCCTAACGGCCCGCTCTTTGTCTGGTCGGGAAATCACGGATCGGCCCAAACTGCTTCCTGGGTGACGGAGGGAATGACCTTCTACTTGCAGGATGTCACCGATGGGAAACCGCTGACCGCGAACAATACGCTGGCCACTATAGTTGTTCATTTGCAGAGGTTATGAAGACCACGAACGCTCGCCTGGTGCTCGCATCCGCGTTCACGTGTTCCACATTTGCCCAACCGGTGGTGAACACGGTGTGAACAAAGCCAAGATCCGGCAGTCTCAGGACAGCTTTCGGAGTGCCTTTGTGTTCGGCCATCCCAGCACTCTGTGCGATTGACGGAGCCAGATTCGGGAACGTCGTTTTTTGCACTTCTTGCGAAGAATCGGTGCTAAATGTCTTTACGATATAGCGCCCACACAGATTAGGACCGATACGTCGGCTCATGACCAGTGATTGCGGACCTCAGTCTCAGTGTAATACAGCGTATAACACACTGGCTCCAGAGTAACAAAACGAACCCACCGCTCTCGTAAGCGCCAATCCATCAGCTACATACGGACGAGAGGCAGAGTTGTCACCGCGGGTAGGGGTGGCCTCGGAGGGTGGTTAGGGCGCGGTACATTTGCTCGGCTAATAGGACACGGGCTAGTTCATGGGGGAGGGTTAGCGGGGTTAGCGATATGAGGACATCTGCGTGGGACTTCCAGTTTGGTGGTAACCCGTCGGCGCCGCCGATTATGAAAACCAGGTCGCGAGCTTCGCGTTCGGACTTTTCTACTAGTTTTACGAAGGCGGCGGTGTTGAGTGTGCGGCCTTGCGGATCTAGGAGCACTTTTGCCGCTGTGGGATGTCTCGCCCAGGGGTCGAAACGGGTGGGTTGGATTTCGCGCATTTCGCAGGACGCGTAGCGGGTGGAGCGCTTGATGTATTCGGCGGCCATCGCGTTGGCGTTCGGGTCGCGGGGTTTGCCGATGTAGTAGAGATGGAGCTTCATGGGTCCGCCGGGCGTCGGCATTAGCGCCGACGTGGCACGCATGAGTGCGTGCTCCACGGCCATCAACGTTTGCGGAAGAACGGGATGCTGTTGCGCTCTTCGGCGAATTCTACTGCGTCGCCGATTTGGACTCGCTCGCCCGCTATGCGAACTGTTTCGCGGCCGCCGCCTTCTAGCGACACAATTGCCAACTGGTATGGGGCATCGGCCGCGAACTGCTCTGGCGGGGCGTGCACTACGGTTTCGGTGTAGACGATGCCGGTTTTCATGCTCTGCTCAGGATGGTTACCACGGCTGTTGCGCCGCTGCCGCCCAGGTTTTCCGCTAGCCCTAACGCGTTGCGCTCCAGTTGCCGCTCGCCGGCTTCGCCGCGGATCTGCATCGCTACATCGCAAATCTGGCCCACGCCGGTCGCCCCCACGGGATGCCCCTTGGATTTCAAACCGCCGCTGGTATTCACGGGGCGCTCGCCTCGCAGACACGTGCGGCCTTCGAGCGCGTAGGGGCCGCCCTCGCCCTTCTTGACGAAGCCTAGATCCTCGGCGGCCACGATCTCGGCGATGGTGAAGCAGTCGTGCAGCTCGGCGAACTGAATGTCGTTGGCCGAGACGCCTGCCATCTTGTAGGCTTTCTCCGCAGCCGTACGCACTGCGCGGAAGGTGGTGATATCTTCCTTGGCGTCCAGCGCCACGTGGTCGGACCTTTGGGCGACGCCCAGTACGCGGACGGGCTTGTCCGTAAACTCGGCAGCGCGCTCCAGCGGGGCGATCAACACGGCCGCCGCGCCGTCGCTGATCAGCGAGCAATCGTAGACCGTGAGCGGCTCGGCGATGGGTTTGCCGGCTAGCGCTTGCTCCATGGTGACGACTTTGCGCATGTGGGCTAGCGGATTCTTGGCGCCGTTGGCGTGATTCTTGACGGCTACCGCGGCCATCTGCTCGCGCGTGGTGCCGTACTGATACATGTGCCTCCGCGCGATCATGGCGAACAGCGCCGGGAAGGTCGCGCCGACGCGCACTTCGCCCGCTGTGTCGCCCGCCGCGGCCAGGATCTCGGTGACCCGGGGGGTGGTCTGAGAAGTCATTTTCTCGACGCCTGACACTAGGACCACGTCGTTCAGGCCCGCCGCGACGCTGGCTACGGCGTGATAGAAGGCCGAGCCGCTGGAGGCGCAGGCGGCCTCAAAGCGGGTGCAGGGGACGCCTGTGATGCCCATCGCTCCGGCGATGTACGGGGCGAGGTGATTTTGCCCCACAAAGGAGGGTCCGGCGAAGTTCCCTAGATAGAAAGCTTCTACTTTTGAAGGAGTTACATGCGCGTCGGCGAGGCACTTTTCGCCCGCCTCCACCGCCAGCGAGCGCAGATCGCGGTCCGGGAACGCCCCAAACGCGGTCTTACCGATGCCGACCACGGCGACCGATCTCATATGACCAATCTCATATATCATTAGGATAGCGTGGCCGCCGATACATAGATAAGGCTGTGAGGAACGCCTGCACGCCTGAGCGGTTCCGAGCGTCAATTGTGTAAGGACTATCGATGCTCGGTTTATTGACGGCCACCGAACGCGACATGAGCGAAGCGCCACAATGGGGCCCGAGATCCGGATTTGACGCTGGCGGCATTGACGCCGGACTGTCCGGCGATCGGCAGAACCGCTTCGTTGCCGAAAACATGCGGCGCGTCTTCCTGACCATCCACCGCATCGTGGGCAACGTGGCCGACGCGCAGGATCTCACCCAGGAAGCCTTCATCAAAGCCCTGCAGCGGCAGGATCAATTAAAGGACCTGGAAAAAGCCGCGCAGTGGGTGTCCCGCATCGCGCGGAACACCGCTATCGATTTCTTGCGGCGCAGCGGCCGCCTTAGCTTCGCCGAGCTGGAGGAACTGCCCGAACCGGCCCTGCGCTCCCACGCCGATAGTCCGGAGCAGACCCTTCTCCGCGCCGAACATCGCGAGCGCCTCGAAGCCGGCCTCGAAATTTTGACCGAGCGCGAACGGACCGCTCTGCTGCTCCGCGACGTGGAGGATCTTTCGGCCGAGGAAGTGGCGGCCGAGTTGAATTGTTCCAAGGCCACCGTGCGCTCGCATATCGCCAATGCGCGGGTGAAGCTGCGCAGGTATTTCGAGAGGCGGCGGGTATGATTAAGCACACGCCGGACACCGACCTCGCTCTCTACTGCGCCGCCGATCTACCGGTGTGGCGCCGCACCCGAGTATGGCTGCATGTCCGTGCCTGCGACGCGTGCCGCGCCAGGATGCAGTCCTTCCATGCCGATCGCCGGCAGCGGCTGGGTGGCGCCGAGGATCTTCCCGAAGGTTTGGATTGGGACCGGCTCTCGGCGGAGATGACTGCCAATATCCACTTGGGGCTGGCGGCCGGAGAATGTGTGGCGCCGCGGTCCCGCCGGGCCTCGCGTCAGGCGCAACGCCAAGCGCAACTCCCGGCGTGGAAGCGGGCCACGGAAGGCCTCGCCGGAGGGTGGGGAATCGCCTGGCGTCCCGCGGCCTTGGTGGCCGGACTGGTCGTGGTGGTGTCCGCCGCGTGGTGGTTGAACGTGCCTCGGGCCGACACCGAGGCTCTTAGCCGGGTGATGCACGGCATCGCGCACGGCGGGCGCAGAAGTGTGCTGGCCGAAGACCCTCCCGGTCCGGTGATCGAAGCAACTTCGGCGGGCGTCGAATTGCGCGAGAACGGCGGCGCTCTCCAGGTTTCCCAGAGCGGTTTGCATCCCCTGACGGTTTCGGTGAGCGTGCAGGGATCGGCCAGTGCGCATTACATCGACACCGACACGGGCCAAGTGACTATCACGAGTGTGTATGCGCAGTAAAGCCAAACTTGGCGGTTTCACAGCGGCGTTGTTGGCGGCCTCCCTGGGCGCCGGGGCGCTGAGCGCGCAGACGCTGAGCCGCAAGATCGATCTGGGCAAGGACTCGCCCGTTACGCTGGTGTCGGACTCCTGGGGCGATTCGAACGTTACGCCCCGCGGCGGCGCGTACCTGGTGGATGTCCACGCGGCCCTGACCCTGCGCAATTCCGGACAGCGGCGAATCCGCAGCGTGACGCTGGCGGTGTATGCGCAGGAAGTGACGCCGGGCGGTAAAGGATCGGTATCCGTGCCGAGCCTGGACGTGGCGCCGGGCGAAACATTTTCCGTGCGCGTCGACATGCCTCTGCTGAGGCCTCTGGGTGCCGCGGCGGGCGGTCCCGCGGTCGAGGTGCGCCTGGACGGCGTGCTGTTCGACGATTTGAGCTTCTTTGGCCCGGACCAGTTGCATTCCCAGCGCACCATGACTTTGTGGGAGATGGAAGCGCGGCGCGACCGCAAGTATTTCAAGCAGGTTCTCGAAACCGCCGGCACCGGCGGTCTGCAGAAGTTGATGCTGGACAGTCTGGCGCGCCAAGCCGATCGTTCCCAGCCGGGCGTGCAGATGGTGCGCGGGCGCTCGACCAACACGGAGCTGGAAAAAGAAGTGCAGTTCGCGTTTTTGGACGTGCCGGAATCGCCCGTCGAGGCTTCCTCGGGAACGTCGCGAATTGCCGGCAACGAGGCGCGAGCGCCGCGCTTCGATGTGCACAACCGTTCCAATCGTGCAGTGAAATATCTGGAGATTGGTTGGATCGTCAAGGACCAGCAGGGCCGCGAATTCCTGGCGGCGTCCATGCCCGCCGAGCTGAGCCTGGCTCCTAATCAGCAAGGTCCGGTGGCGCAGGATGCTGCGCTGCGTTTTTCCGAGCGCATCGCGATCCAGAGCATGGCCGGATTCGTGTCCGGAGTCGAATTCGCCGACGGCACCTACTGGATTCCGAGCCGCGCCGCGCTCGACGACCCCCGTCTGCGCGACCTGGTGGCGCCTTCGCCCGAGGAGCAGCGGCTCACGCAGCTCTATCGGAAAAAGGGTTTGGTCGCGCTGGCCTACGAGCTCAAGAAGTTCTAACTCCCGTTACTCTGCACGAACGAGTGTCGTCGCCGGATAGAAGCGGTTGAGAATCTCGCGGAACGTCGCGCCGGTTCGCGCCATCTCCGCCGCGCCTGCCTGGCACAATCCCACGCCATGCCCTGCAATGGGTCCCGAAACGAGGCCCGGCTTCCGGCGCGGACACTCCACCGCGAAGTACGGATAGTCGTCCGGGCCCAGAGGGCGGTCCGGCTCTCCGGATTTCCACTCGGCGTCGGCGAGCGCGCGGGTGTGGCCTCCGCAATCGGCCGAATACAACGCCGCGATTACGCGGCCCTGGTAAGCCACGGTCAGCCCGCGGGTTTCCTCCGCCGCGCGAGCCGCGGGCGAGCCGGGACTGGGCGGCTCGCGCAAGAACTGGCAGTGCGTGGTGTCGCAGAAATCGAAGTCCTCATGCCGGTGATGCGACGCCGCGAGAAAGGATCGCGCCGCTACTGCTTGCGCTTTCAGCGCTTCGATGGGCGTGCTGGCGGAAAGTTCCGCGCCCACGATGGAAGCGACCGCTGTTTCGCGGTCCATCTCCACAATCGCGAGCAGTTCCACACTGTTGCGCCGCACGTCGAACTGCCGTACATTCAAGCGTCCATGAAACTCACGCTGGATGCGTCCGGGCACACTGAGGATGAACTCGGCAGGCCCGCCGTCGCGTGCTGCGACGCGGGCCGCGGTGCGGATGCGCGAGGCGTGCGCTCCCTCCAGAGTTTCGCGCACGCCGCCGCGTTCGATCACGATCGCGCCGCCATGCGCGGGGCGGACTTCGAGCTCGGTGGGATGAAACAACCCGAAGACGCCGATGGTGACCAGGGCCAGCATGGCTACGCCGCTCCGCGCAACACCTTCAGCATGCGCGCCGCGGTCTTCGAGGCTTCCGCGCCGGGCACGTTGTGGACACGCACCAGCAGCGCGATGCGAGGCGCTTCCGCCGGGTCGAGGGCCAACGCGAAGCCATCGCCTGAATCGTTCCGTGCGTCCGCGCCTGTGCGCGCCGCAACACACTCGGCGGTTCCTGTTTTGGCCAGCGTGCCCGCGCCGATCGCTTTCGCGGTGCCGTTCCGCGCGGCCATGGCCAGCCCTGCAAGGATGGCGTCCACATGCGGTTCGCCGCGGCGCGCGGCAAGCTCCAGATAAGCGCGCGTTAGGGCCAGCGGCGCGATCCTCCACCCATCGCCTAAACCGATGCGCGCTTCCGGTGTCTGCTCCGACGGCGGCGGCAGCGAGAACTTCGCCGCGGTCACCCGCAGCGTATCCGCATCCACATGCCGGGCTAGATTCAAGAAGTACGCGTTGCAGGACTGCGCCAGAGCCGCAGCGAACTTCAGCCGCCCATGTCCTTGCGCGCGCCAGCAAGAGCTCGCCGCGCCTTTGCAATCGAACTCCGGGAACGCGCCGCCGTAGGCCAGCGCCAGGAAGGGCTTCACCAGCGATCCCACCGGTACCGGCGCCGTGGCATCCGGCCAACGCGACGCGGCCACCTCGCGGGAGCGCGCGTCTACGATCAAGTAGTTCAACTCCAGGGCAGGGAATTGACGATCGAGCGCGGGTCCGGCCGCGTCCGTGACGGCGAATCCGCGAGCGAACCTCGCCGCCAGCGGTAGCGCGCACAGTGCCTCGCGCCGCGTCATGGATTCAGCCGGTAGATCACCGTCTCGCGCAGCATCGGACCGGGGTCGTGCACGGTGATGGTGGCCGTGTCCAGGCGACCGAGCGAGCGTCCCAGGCTGGCGGCATTTTCGGAGTAAAACAGCGGCTCGCGCCCTTGTGCGGCGTCGGCGCCAGCTTGCCCCGGAGGACTGATTTGGGGGAAGTCGATCAGCCGCGAGATGCGCTCGAAGTTGGGCAGCTCGCGCGCGTGCTTCCATCCGGCTACGTAGACGCCTCCGGCAACGGCGGGCTGCGTGCGCCGCGCGAGTACGGCGTTCACCAATTCCGTAGAGTTCCCGACGATCAGCCGGTTCCCATCCACGGCCATCGCCAGGACGCCCAGTCCGTCCATTTCCTGAACTCCATTGGCTCCTGCGGTCGCGGCCGTACGCCAGCCCGCACCCAAGCCGGAACTGGTCCACAGACCATTCGCCGCCGCGGTGAGCGCGGTCCGGATCGCGGCCGCATCCCAGGCGCGATCCGCCAGGAGAACCAGCGCCGCTTGCGGGCGAACAAACACCTGGTCCGCGTCGACTCGCGTATTCTCGAGTTCCAGCATGGCGCGCAACTGCACCGCGCCGATCTGCCGTCCGAGTTCCGCGAACGCCTGACCGGCGCGATCGTCGGTTAGCGGCGGCTGGTCGATGCGCACTTCGAGATCCTGCTCGGCTCCGGCGATGCCATCGGCGGCGACCGCCGGAGCGAGTCTACGTTCCAGTGCCGGCCCTGCGCCGGATGCAAAGAGTTTCTCATTCATCCACAGCCCCACCTGCGACGCGGAAGGATTCGCCCACACCCGGTACAACCCGGCCGCGTCGGGCATCAGCGCCAGCAACTGGCCCGCGGCGGATTCGCTGGCGGTTTGGTCCGCGGCAGGATTCGGGCGCAACAGCACCCGCCGCTCGCGAATCTCGCCGCGCACGCGTTCCAGGTCCGCGAGCCCGGAGCGGAACTCGCGCAGATCGCCGACGTTTCTTTGCACCCAGTACGAACGGAAGTGGGGCGAGCCGGCGAGTCGCTCCATGTTGTACACCAAGCGCACGTCGCGATCACCCGGCGCGGCGGCCTGCACTGCATCCGCAAACCACGCTTCGCGCGAAAGCGATGGACGGGTCTGGCGCGCCAGCAGTTCCAGCGCTCCACTGACCAGATCCTCGCGCGTCGCGGCCAACAGCAGCCCGCCCGAGTAAGCGAACGCCGCTGTGCGGTGGGAATCGCGGTCCTCGCGCACGTAGTAATCGACGCCGGCGGCGCGCCGCGTTTGATACGTTCCGCGCGCTCGCCACAGCGTGGTGTTCAGCACCCGCGCTTGATCCAGGCGCGAGGCGTAGAGGAACTCCAGCTTGCCGATGTCGTAAATCGCCAGCGCCGATTCGCCTCCCGCGACCGACTGGAGCAGGGCGTAATCCGGCGGCACGCCCGCGGCCTTGGCGAAATCGCGCTGTGTGTCCGCCATCCTGAGCCATAGGTGCGAGCGCGAGAACACCTGGTAATTGGCGCTCGCCAGCCACGCTCGCCGTTCCGCCGACGCATTCCAATCCGCGACCAACGCGCGGAAATCTTTCGCTTCCAGATACAGCAGCGCGCCGGAAGGGAACAGCGCCGCGAGCGGTCGCGGTGCGGCCTGTGCGAGCGCCCACCACAGCGAGAGCGCCGCGAGGCTGGCCGCGGCGGCCGGAAATCTCCAGTTGATGCGTTTCATCGCGGCCTTGCTCATTGCGTCTTTGTTCAGCGCGTCTTTGTTCATTGCAACAGCCTCGCATGCACCAGCCGGTCCTGGTCCAGATGATCGCTCACCACCGGACGCCGGGCGGCGTTTCTCGCGGCCAGATCCAGCTGCGCCCGCTGCGCCGCCAGCGCGCGGGCGGTTGCGTCGGTCGGCCCCAACGCCTGCGCGATCTCGTAAAACAAGATCGCGGCGTATGGGTGTCCCAAACGCTGATTCGCGTCGGCCAGTGCTCGCGCGTCGGCCAGACGTTCCGGCAGGGGAAGCTGCACCAGGAACTGGCGTGCAAAGAGAGAGCCGTACGGGTTGCCGTCGGCGGGGAAATACTGCGGCAGGAGCTGGCGGCCCACCGCTTCGGCGAGCGCATCTTGCCGCGCGGCGGAGAGCGTGTGGAACAACGCCAGCTTCGCGCCCGCCGGCGGATCGCCCCCGCGCGGATCGATCGCGATGGCCGCTCGGAGCAGGTTTTCCTTGGCGGTCAGATCGGCCGCGGCCGAGCCCGTTATGGAGCCGGCCGCATCGACTCGCGCGGCGTAGGCATACGCACCCGTGATCTGCGCCCCGGCCAGCGGAGTCTGCGACGAGAGCAGATCCAACTCGGAATCGACGCCCGACAACGCCGGGCCCTTCAAGCGCCGCAGAGTCCGTGCCGCTGCGACCCGCACGGCATACGCGGCGCCGGTGGATTTGGCGATCGCGCCCAACGGCGCGCTGTCGGATTGCGCGGCGGCCAGCCGCTGCCGCGCGTCCAGGTTCCAGGGTTCGGCCTTCGTCAGGTCAGTGAGGAATTCGACTGCTTCGGTTAGGTGCCCGGTTCGCTCCAGCAGCGCCGCGGCGGGATCGAGATTCGTAAATGTGCCGCCCGACACCAGGATCATGCGCCGGAGCAATGCCAGCGCGCCCGCGGTGTCGCGCTCTTCGAGACGAATCTCGGCCTGGCCCAGGAAGGCGACCGCATCCACGCTGCCGGCGGCCAGTTCGTGCCGATACATGAACTCAAGCACGCGGCGCGCAGAAGCAGCCTCGCCTTCTTCGCGCAGTTCCTGGACGGCGTTTCGCAATTGGTCGAAGGGCAACGGGTCTTCATATCGAGAGAGCTGGGCCGCCAGCGTGCCTGTGCGCGCCGCCACCTGCAATTCGAATGGGATCAATTCGGAGGCCCGCTGTTTGCGGGCTTCCGCAGGCAATCCCGCCAGAACGTCGCGAGCCAGGGTGTTTTCCTTGCGCTCCAGTAGATACCGGACCCACCTGAACTGCGCAGACCACAATTGATTTTGCGCGTCGACGTGGTCCTCACCGAAACTCTGCGTGGCCCGCACTTCGGCGGCTTCCACGATGCGGCGGTGGAACGCATCGCGCTGAGCTTCCGGGATCCAGTCGCGCTCCAAGCCGGTATTGAGGAATTGCAGCGGATCGGCGGCGGCGCGGGACAGGTCGGCAATCCACGCCGCTCCCTGCGCCGGATCCGCCGAAGCCGCGATCGCGCCCGTCATCAACGGCTCCGCCTGGAAGGATCCATTGCGGCGAATGTAAAGCCGCAGCAGGCGGTCGATGTCGTCGCGCAGAGGCGCCAGAGTTTTGGCCTCGCCGATGTGCCGGAGCATCGCGTTCAGATCACCCCAAAATTTCGGCGGGACATGCGAGCCGTTCATCGTGTCGTTGAAGGCTCCGAGCGCCACCCGCCACTCCGCGACCGCCTCATCGGTTCGGCCCGCTTTCGCCGCCATCACGGCCAGACGGTCGTGAACGTCGCCGCGGGATGGATCGAGCAAGCCGGCGTTGCGGTACAGCTCAGCCGCGTCGCCATTGCCTTGATCCACGAAGGACTCGGCCAGCGCGAAGTACGATTCCGAGCGTCCGGGCGCGGCTTCGAGCATGGCGGGAAGATAATCCTCCGCGCCGGCCTGGCGCGTCGCCGCGAGGTACTCGCCGAAGCGGCCGCCGTAGTAGAACCACAGATCGCCCGCCAATTGCCGGTCGCGATCCACCGGAACGCCGATACGCGCGCCGATGGTCATGTCGCTCAAAAGATCGGTAAAGGCGGACCGGGCGGAGGCTGAGCTATCGGCAAAATACAAACCCGTGAGCGCGGTGTAGGCCTTGGCCCACTGCGGACCGGTCTTGGCTCCGCGCGCCGCCACCGCGGCCTGCGCTGTCGCGAGGTTGGCGTGTTCCAGCGCGTAGTTCAAGAGCGCGTTGGCGGGCGCGGTGCGCTGTTCTTGCGCGATCACTGTGGATAGCCGCTGCGGCTGTGCCATCAAAAGTCGGGCGTAACGCTCGAACAACGGGCCGTTCAGGGCCGCGCGAGAATTCGCGCGCTGCAAAATCCGCAACTCCGCGGCGGTGTCGCCCACCATGCGGTACGCGTCGGCGGCCTGCTCCAATTCGCCGTCGCGCGCAACGTTGGCGGGCAACGCGCGCTCGAAAGCTTCGAGCTGCCGGCCGAGTTCGCCAAACCGCAGCCGCTGTTTCTGAATTTCGATCAACTGCGGCTTGTATTGTTTGGCGCGATTCGACGCCGGAGCGGCCGTCATCCCGGCGTACAGGAAGCTCACACGCAGGTCGGTGAGCCCGGCCGCCTCCGCGATTTCCAAGCGCCGGGGCTGGTTGGCGAGCGCTGCGGCGAGCTTGGTCTTTTCATCCGGCGAATAGTAGGCCGCGGCCACCGCGCCCACCTTCTTCGCGACCTCGCCGGCCACAGTGTCGGACAAGCGCGACATCCTCGCGAACGCTGTCGCCGTGTCCCGGCCTCGCGCGAGCAGCTCCGCATAGAGCAGTTCGCCATCCCGCGATTCCTCGCCGGCCGGAACCCGTTTCAGGCCGTCTTCGAGCATCCGCCGGGCTTCCGGAAGCATTCCCCATGACACCAGCTTCGTTGCGCCGGTGACGTATCCTTGCACGTTGTCGGGACGACTCTCGATCCAGGCCTTGTTTAGCGCGGCGACGGCGTCAGCGTTTCTCCCCTGGCGCGCGCGAACTTGCGCCAGCCGGTCCATCCATTGCGGATTGCGATAGCTCAGATCGTATAGTTTCTCAGCAGTCGCCGCTGCCTCGTCGAAACGCAACAAGCGCTCTTCGAGATTCAATCGCGCGGCGAGCACATCGGTCCGATCCGGCCGCACAGCCGCCGCTCGCGAGTAGGCCGCGATGGCTGCGGGAAAGTCTTCGAGGGCCGTGGCGATCCGGGCCTCGATCGCCGGCCAACGGAAATCCTTGGGCGAATCGCTGGACGCTTTGGCGTAATAATTGCGAAGCTGCGGCACGACGTTGTTGCCGCGAGCGTACTGAGCCGCCTCCCGCGCCAAGCCTTCGTCTTCCGGATAGCGGTCGAGGATATCGATGTATTGATCCAAGGCGCCCGAAAAATCGCGCAAGCGCGTGAGGACTGGAATCAGCGCTCGCCGCATCTCGGCGGCTTGCTCGATCTTCTGCTGCGCGCCCAGATTCGCGGCGCGGCTCAACTCTTCAATCTTGCCGGCGTAAAACGTGCGCAAGCCGCGATCGTCGCCTTGCCGCGCGAAAATGTCGGCGGCGGCTGCGACGTATTCGGCCCGGAAGGGTTCGCCCGCGAGCAGTCGATCGGCGAAACCGCGGGCGCGGGTGTAAGAGCCGGAGTCCGTGGCCTTGCGCGCGGCCTCCAAAGTGAACTGCGAACGATACGCACTCGAGGCGCGCGCGGCGGCCTGTTCCAGCACGTCGAGGGCGCGCGCCGCATTCTTGTTGCGCCAATGATAGTCCACGGCGGCTCGCACCACGCCCAGGATCGCGGGGTTATCGCGATACACCGCGTCGACGATCTGCGCTCCCTCATTCGCGCGTCCCTGGCCTTCGAGCCAGCGCGCCAGATCGAGACGCAACGACATTTTTTCCACGGAGTCGGTCGAGACCGCGATGCGCCGCTCCAGCGCCGCTTGCTCGACGCTCGGGAAGCCATCCACTCGCCCCCGGTTTTGTGCCGCGTTCAGGATCTCGATTACATCCGAACGTTGGATCACGCCTTCGAGGAAGCGTTGCAGATCGTCGCGGCGACGCTGGCTGCGCAGAAATGCGACCCGCAAATTGAATGCTGCGAGCTGTGGATTGCGGCCGGACGTGAGGTTGTCCGTGAGCTGATCTACGCGTGCGCGGTACGCCGGACGAAGCGCCAGCGTGATAAGTCTCGCTTCCGCTCCTGATCCTGTGCCCTCGATCGCGCCGCGGGCGTACTCGGTGATGGCGCGCTCATAGTCGCGCTGATTTTCTCGAATGGCGCCGGCTTGAAACGCGAACAGCGCCGGGGACCCGAGCCGCCTGCGGGCTTCGTCGATCCACCGCAGCGCATCATCGTACGCGAAATAGTCCCAGAAGATGGTCGCGGCTTCGAGATACCCATCCGCGTTGCCGGGATCGACGTCCGGGATCTTGTCCCATACGGCCCGGGCCCGGTCGAAGCGCCCGCGGTCGGCCTCGATCTCGCCGAGCCGGGTGAGCGCGGTTACATCGCGTGGCTCGGCCAGGGTCAGGTTCGTGGCCGCCGCGACGGAGGCATCGTTGTTGCCCGCCGCTTCCATGGTGCCCAGCGAACGATACACCGCCGCGGTCCGAAGCCCCATCGCGCGATCGGCGGGATAGCTCGCCTCCAGCGCCTGAAACATCGGTGCGGCGGCTTCAAGATGCCCGCGCCAGGCTTCGCCTTCGGCCAGCAACCGGACCGTGGCCGGATTTTGATCCAGCGCGTCCTGCCACCGTCCGGCGGCTGCGGCCGGATTGGAAGTGCGCGTCACCGCTAGTTCCGCATTCAAGCGCCCCCGCGCGTTCAACCGTTCAAACAACCGCATGCGCAAGTCGTCGGCGTGGTACCAGTGTTGCCGTAGCAAAGCTTCGTAGGCGGAATCGTCGGCGGTCCCCTGCGTGGTGTAGGCGCGCAGCAGGTTGCGCACGAAACCCAACTGGTGGGGGAACCGCTGATGCGCCGCCAGGTTCAACTGCAGATACAGCGCAGGTCCGATGGGCGGCTGCTGGCCGATCACCTGGCTGAAGTAGCCCTCCAGTTCCGTGCCCGAGAAAATCCGCACCACGTCGCGGGTCACGCGCGCCAGATCGGCCTGCCGCCGCTGCCGCAGATACCAGCGCGCCAGCTTCTGCTGCCACGAATGGTCCTGAAATTGTGCGATCGCGCGCTGATAGGCTTGCTCGATCTGCGCTCCCAGTTGGTTCTGCTCCAGGAACGCGGCCAGCGCGTCGTACAGACCGGGGTCGGCGGGATTGCGGTCGATCTCGCGGCGGTACAGCGCCAGGGCGGCTTGGACTTGGTTGAGCGACACCAGCCGGCCCGCGTAGCGGTCGAGCACGCGCGCATATTCGGGCGAACGGACTTTCGATTCGGCGGCCGGAGGTCTCGCTCCCGGCGCAGCGTTCGCCGCCGCGGACACCGCCGGAGCGTTTCCGGCGAGTGCACCCAGCGGAACGCCTTGAGCACGGCGAGCCAATTCCGCCAGCAGCGCGTCGTAGACCGCGAACTCCTGCTGGGTCTGATTCGTCCTCGCGTAAGCGTCGGCCAAGCGCAGCGCGACCTCGGTGCGATTCGGCACATTCGGGAAATCGGTGAGAAACTTCGTGCCCGCGCCGATGACGCCGGGGTTGTCGCCGTAAATCGCGAAGGTCTCGATCACACGCTCGCGCAGGTCGGCGCGCTGCGGCGAATTCGGAAAGCGCGATTCGAATAGCGCCACCAGCTCGGCGGCGCGCGCACGCCGGAAATAAGGCCGGGCGTTTTGCTCTTCGATGGCTTCGCGCTGCGGCGGATCGGTTTCATTCAGCAATAGCGATAACACGCCATTCAGGAAACCGGGATGTGGGTCCATGGTGGCCACATCGCGGTAGAGTTGCAGGTTGCCGGAACCGAAATGTATAGGCTGATCGGGTGACGCGAGCAGCAGGCGTGCCAGCCCCGCTAGCGCCGTCTCCGCCGAAGCATCGTCATTGCGCGCCAAGCCATACAAAGCGTAGTAGGCGCGCGCGGCGTCATCGTAGTCGTGAGCCGACTCAGACAGCCTTGCCAGCGTCAGCAATTCCTCTGGGGTCCACGGCCCGGAGCCGGCTTCTTTGCGTTGGCGAAACTCCGCCAGCACCCGCGACGCCGCAGCCGGATTGCCCTGCTGTTCCCAGTAGTAGGAGAGCCGCGCGGTAGCCGCCAGATCGGAAGGATTGGCCGCGGCTTGCGAGCGGGCTTTTTCCAGGTAGGTTCGCAGCGAACCGGTTCGCTTCAGCAGATCGAAATACCTTTTCACCAGAGCGTCTGGCCACAGCGGACGGAAGCTCGCGTCGAAGATAGCCAGTGCGTCGGCAGTCGCGCCACGCCGCGCGGCTGTCTCGGCGCGCGCGGCGACGGCGTACTCCTGATCGTCGGGAAAAGCGCGCTGGTAGGCCGCGACGGCCAGGTCGGCTTCCGAATACAAGCGATGCCCCTGCTCGAATTCAATGCACCCGCTGTAAGCCGCCTTCTGCGCCGGATACCGCTGGACCCATGCCCCGCACTGCGCCACGCCCAGCGTCGCGTCCAACCTCTGCTCGTCGATCAGCCTCAGCAAGCGCTGGTAAGTCTTCCACGGCCGTTGTTCGGACTCCGGAAGTAAAGCCTCCGCAGCGGGAGCCGCTTCGCGAGCCGCGAGCGTCAGCGCATCGAACTCCTCGCGCGCCTGATGCCGCCGATGATAGTAGTCCGCCAGCGCCAGCCGCGCCGCGCCTTTGTCGGCGGCGACATCGATGAACTTCTTCCAATCCGCTTCGGCAGCCGCGAAATCGAGTTGCTGCTCGTCCTCCAGCGCCCGCAGCGAATACAGTTCGGCGTCATTGGGCGCGCCGCCGATCAATCGCGAAAGATCGGCCCGCGTCTCCTTGGGAGGCCTCCGCACAGGGACGGGTCCGCTGGGCAACAACGCCGTGCGGAAGAACACGGCTTCCAGGCGGCTGGATGCATCGATGTTCTCGGTCCACCAGGTGAGCTCGCCGCGCAACGCGACGGCGCCCGCGGCCAGGGCCATCGACGACGCCAGCGCGATCCGAAGCTGGCTACGGGAGCACTTCAACTTCCACCTCCCCGCTGCCGATGTTGTGCGCGAAGTCCTCCGCGGTCACGGTCAGTTTGTAGCGTCCCGCGGCGAGTGACGCGGGAATCGCCAGCACTCCGGTGTTCGATCCCATCTCCGGATTCCAGCGCAAATACACCGGCGCAGCGCCATTCAGGCGCGCGACGATGGTGCGCGTGGTGTCCGACGCGCTCACTTGTAGCCGCACCGAATCTCCGGGCCGGACGCGTTGACGTTCCAACCGCACTTTCACCGTAGGCGGCTGGCTAGCAATCACGAAGGTTTTCGCTTCCTCGAAGACGCGGCCCTGCCGGTCGCGCAGCAGCAGCCGCACGCGATAGGTGCCGTCGGCCAGATCCTTGGGCGCGAGGAATCGGGTCTGCCAGGTGTCCTCCCCGGTCAGGTAGCGCAGCTTCTTCACGGTGCCGAACGGAAACATCGCCACTACGCTGGTGATGGACTCGTCCGTTTTCACCCGCAGCACCGGATCGCCCGGCCGGATCAGCCGCGGACGCAGTAGAGCCCGGGGAGCCGCCAGAAACGACGTGTATGGGGTGACGAACTTATACTGCCGTGACAGGCGAATGATTTCGTCGATGGTGGCCTGATCCTCGCCGTCGCGGTCGATTTTTTCGAGCAGCGCGTCCACCCGCGCCTTGGCCCAGGTTCGCGGCAACTGCGGATGCTGGGCGTTCTGCGCCGGAAGCGATGCGGTGGCCCGCGTCTGCCGCACCGTGAAGGCCGCCTGCCCGCCCGGCGTTTTGTACTGGCCCACCCAGGTCTGGGCCGATCCCGGAAACACGCTGTCCTCCAGCGGATAGATCAGGTCGAAGTTCGCCGCTGGCGTGACGCTCAAGCGCGCATCGTCCACCGGGCGCTGCCCGATCTTGCTCAGAAACGAATTCAGCTTGAACTCCGGCGGCTCCGTCGACCGCACCCATTCCATCACGCCGTTGTTGCGCGCCAGCAGCCGCGCCAGGGGCTCGTTGGCGTCGTCGCCCACGGCAAACACGAACGTTCGCGGACGCCGCGCCTCCGCCAGCGCTTGCCATTTGCCGCCGTACCATTCCCCCAGCTTGCCGGCCTGAATGATCCCGCGCGTGGCGCCTAGATCGCTCAGCAAAACCAAATAGGGATCGCCGCTGAACGTTTGTTCCAGCCCTGCATCCAGCGCTGTTTGTAAATTGGTGCCGCCCCGCAGCTTCTCCGTGCGGAGGAAGTCCAGGGCCCTTCCGACAGCCTCCGGCGTGGCCGCCGCGGGCGCAGGTGCGAACGGCGTCACCTTATCGTTGTAGGCCAGAAGGTTGAACTGATCCGCCGGCTTGAGCGAGCGCAACAGCGTCTCCAGCGCCCGGTAACTCCGTTCCAGTTTCTCCCACTGCATCGAAAGCGACGTATCGAACAAGATTACGACGGTTCGCGGCGCGGGTGCGGCATTCGCCGGGGGCAGAGCCATCAAGGCGGAAGCCTCGAAAAAGCCCGGGCCGCCGCCGTCGCGATAGGTCAGTACTTCCAGCGCATCGCGCCGGGCATCCAGAGTGTACTGCAGCGCAAAATCTTCGGTAAATGCGACATTGGTCCCTTCGAAGCGCGCCTTCACGCTGCGATTGGTGCGTTCGGAAATCTGCATCGGCAGAGTCTTTGAAGTGAACTGAAAATCGTTCACCGCGTGGGCGCTCTGAAGTTCCACGTTGATTTCGAGGCGGCCCGCGGCCTGCGCGCGGTACACATCCGGCTTCAGCGGAATGGCGAAGAACGCCGCGCCCTGCGCGACCTCCAGCCGTTCCTGGTACTCGATTTCGACGCGCTTGGTTCCCCAGGCCGGTATCGGCGCGACGCGCGCGGTAAATAAGGATGTGCGCCGGGCCTCATCGGCGTCGCGTTCGCCCATTTGCAGCAGGCCCGGGTCGAGCGCCTGAATGCGGATGTCGTTGTAGATTTCTTCGGCGCGCTTGCGTTCCAGAATCACGCCGGGGATGCGCGTCACGTCGTCCCATACCGCGAAGTCCGAAATCAGCGCGCGGCCCGGCAGCGCGAAGACGTAGTTTCCCTCGATAGGCATGCCGGTGTGATTCGCGAAAATCTGCTGGACGTTTACCTTGGCGTTGCCGTTGTCGATGACCACGCGGATCTGCATCTCGTCGAGCGTCAGCACCTTGGGATCAGGCTGGCGCGCCGTCGAAGGAATCAACACGCCCGCATCGCCCCAAGCGGGCGTCACCAACTCGACCAGCGGGAACACGATCAGCAACAGCGCGCGCATCATGGATTCACCATCGTGCTTTCCGGAACCTTCACCATGCCGTTATCCGTGCCGATGTACACCATGCCCCCACGCGCCTCCACCGCGGTAACGTTGGCGGAAGGCAATCCGGCGATGAAAAACGTCCAGCGGCCGGAAGAGCGGTTGTACACCGCCAACCCGCGATCCAGCGTCCCCGCATATACGGCAGAAGCCGAAACCGCCATGCTATTGGCATTGATTTCGAGGTCGCCGCGCAGATCCTCGAACGGCTCCCAGCGTCCGGCCGCATCCAGCCGCAAAACGCCGGCGCCGTACGTGCCGACGAACCACTCCGCGCCCGTCGCGCCGCCGCCCACCGGCACAATCGCCGTGATCCAGTTATGTTTCAACCCGGAATTGGCGGTGGTGTAGCTGGCTCTCACCGCTTCTCCGTCCAGTACCGACAACCCGCCGAGGGTCCCCGCCAACGTGCGCGGGCCATCGGACGCCAGCGCGTACACATGATTGTTCACGAGTCCCTGAAACGCGTAGATGCTGCTGATCCCCGAGGCATCGATGAAACTCAACCCGGCGGGCGTGGCGGCGACGATGGAGCCGTCGGCGCGCAGCGCGACATCGGTCACCTGGTTCGCGATCAGCCCGTCGGCTTGCCCGATCACGCGTTGCCGGGCAGTGGAGGTATCGAACAGCACCAGTCCATTCGCGGTGGCCACCGCCGAAACACCGCGTGCAGCATCGTGGACAATGCGATTCACGCAGAACAGGTGGTCGTCTTCGAAGTCCATCCCTTGCCCGCCGCCGGTTGCCAGCACCTGCAAGCCGCGGTCGAAGTATCCCACCCACAACCGCCCGCTCGAATCCATCGCCAGCGCCGCGATGTTGCGATCCTTCAGCACCGCGCCGACGTGAGCGTCCCGGCCCAGTACCGCTTGCGGGCCGCGCCACAGCGAGTCCTCCGCCAAGGCGTACACCTCGCCGCCCATCGCAAAAATCTTCCGGACCGAGCAATCCCCGCACCCCTGCGAGCGCGACGCCCGACCTGCGGAGTGCGCTCCCGGCGCGATCTCGACGGGAACCTCGACCATGCCTTCTTCGAGCGTGCCCACCCACAGTTTCCCGTTCACCGCCAGCAGGCTCTGCGCGAAATATCCCGGCGCCAGCACGCGCGCCACCTTGCCGTCGCGGATCTCCGCGGCGCCCAACGCAGTTCCCGCATATAAGGTCTCGCCCGATAATGCCAGCGACAGAACGCGCGCATCGGGCAAACCGTCCACGGCTTCAGCCGCCCCGGCGCGCCAATGCAGCAGACCGTGGTCGAGCGTGCCGACCCACAGGCTCGCATCGTCTCCCGCAAGTGCTGTGACCGGCACGCCGGCGAGCGATGCATGGAAGGATTTCAGATCCCGCCCATCCCAAACCAGCACGCCCGATTTCTCGGAACCCAACAGTATCCGCCCGGTCGAAAGCGGCAGCAGCGCCGTGATCTTGCCCAGTTTTGCGTCTTCGGGACGGATCTGCCGGAAGGCGCGGCCGTCGAACGCCACCACGCCCTCGCCCAGCGTCCCGATCCACAATTCGGGCCCGTGCGAATCGGCGGCCAATCCCACCGCCAGCGCGGTCAGCGGAGCCGGCGGAAGTTCCGCGCCTACGCGATAGCGCGCCGCCAAGGCTCCGGCATTGTCGTATTCGTCCAGACCCGCCGGACCGGCAATGAACAGATGTCCCTGAAATTCCGCCGCGTCGTTGAACACGGCTGGCGCGCCGATGGATTCGAGGCCCGCGGGCAATGCCGTGACCAGCGTCCGAACCCGCACGCGCAAGGTGCCCTCGGCGCTAGCGCGCCCGCGCATCTCGCCCAGCGCGGCGCCCGCACGCCATAACGCGCTTCCTCCGAAAATGGCGGCTCCGCCGATCGCAACGCCCACAGCGGCGAGCCACAGCCGTTTTCGCGTCACTAAACCAATCATACTCCTTGATCTATCGCACCCAACATCCTTTGCCTTTAGGTTCGGGCTGCGCGCGAAATCCGGCTCCGGGGGCTCACTACAATAAAAGTGTGTCCCGCTACGATGCCCTGCTGGTAGTTTCCTTCGGCGGCCCGGAAAAACACGAAGATGTGATTCCGTTTTTGGAAAATGTCCTGCGCGGCCGCAACGTCCCCCGCGAGCGCATGCTCGAAGTGGCGGAACATTACTACCATTTCGACGGCCGCAGCCCCATCAACGATCAGAACCGTGCGCTCGTGGCGGCACTCAAAGAACGCCTTGCGATACCGGTCTACTGGGGCAACCGCAACTGGCATCCGCTGCTGACCGACACGGTACGCCAGATGCGGGCCGACGGCATCCGGCGCGCCCTGGCGTTTGCTACGTCGGCATTCGGATCGTATTCCGGGTGCCGCCAATATCAAGAAAACATCGACCAGGCACGCGCCACGGTGGGCGACGGCGCGCCCGTGATCGATAAAATCCCGCCGTTCTGCGGGCATCCCAAATTCCTCGAAGCGATGGCCGATCGCGTCCGGATGGCGCTCGCCGAGCTGCCCGAGGCGCACTTGGCCTTCACTGCCCACAGCATCCCGACATCGATGGCGCAATCCAGCCCGTACGTTCGGCAACTTGAGCAAGCCTGCGCCGCGGTGGCCGCCGCCGTTGGGCGCATGCAGTGGACGCTAGCCTACCAGAGCCGCAGCGGACCGCCGTCGCAGCCCTGGCTGGAACCCGATATCGCAGATCATTTGCGCGCTCGAGCGGCTGGTTCCGCGGCGCGCGGCGTGGTGATCGCGCCCATCGGATTTCTTTCCGATCACATGGAAGTGATCTACGATCTCGACACCGAAGCCCGCGCGTTGTGCCAGGAGTTGGGCGTGCCCATGCGGCGCGCCGGCACCGTCGAAACGCATCCCCGGATGATCGAGATGATCGCCGGCCTGGTCGCCCAATACGAGGTCCAGGATCTGCCCGTCTGCCGTCCGGGCTGTTGTGCTCCGGCACGCCGCCCCGGGGCTTGATGGAAAGACCGCGGCGGCCGCACACGTGAGCCGTGCACGGGAGCATCGAAATCGAGCCTCCGTTGTTGTAAGATGAGCCACGATGCGAAACCATCGCGCCTTAGCCATATCGGCCAGCCTCGCCGCACTGCTCCTGAGCCAGTCGCTGGGAGCGCAACCCGCTGCGCCTAAGTTCAAGTTCGATCCGGACTGGCCCAAACCCCTGCCGAACAAATGGAAGATGGGCGGCGTCACGGGGCTGGCCGTGGATAAAGACGACAACGTTTGGGTGCTCGACCGTCCCAACGATCTCACCGACATCGAACTCGAGGCCGAGCTCACCCCTCCGCTGGCTGATTGCTGCGTTCGCCCGCCCGCGATGATCCATATCGACAAGAGCGGCAACGTCATCGGTTCCTTCGATGCGCCCCAAGGGCACGGCATGGCCGTGGACCGCCAGGGGTTCATCTACATCGGACAGGACACCGTCCGCAAATACGATCCCAAGACCGGCAAAGTAGTCGCCGAGGTCCCTCGCACGCCCGAGCGGCCGCCGGGCGGCGGCGGCGATCCGCCTCCAACTTCGGCCCACATCCCCGGACGCGGCAGCGCCGGTCCCGTTGCCGGATTTCTCACACCGCCCGGCGGGCGTGGCCAGCCCAACCCCGCGGCCCAGGCGGCTCGCGAGGCGGCCACAGCGACCTTCCGCGCCAAGTATCCGCCCACAACGCCGATGATCGTCGGAGGACTCGAAGAGATCCGGCTCGACGAACCCGCCCGCGAACTCTACGCCGCCGACAATTACCTGGGCGGCCGCGTGATGGTGTTCGATCTGGACACGCTCCAGTTCAAGCGCGGCTGGGGAGCGTATGGACACACACTCGCGGAAATCACAACCAAGGACGCCGACCGCGCCTACACTCCCGGCGGCCCCATGCCCAAGGAGTTCCGGGGCCACCTCACGCTGAATATTTCGAACGACGGCTTGGTTTACGCCGCGGACCGGAACGCGAACCGCATCCACGTGACGACCAAGCAAGGCAAGTTCCTGAAGGAGTTTATTCTGGCTCCCACGACCGGCGTGGGTGGTTCGACGGGCGGAGTAATGTTCTCACCCGACAAGGCGCAGCGGCTGTTGTATATTTCCGATCTGACCAACAACCACATCTGGTTCCTCGACCGCGAAACCGGCAAGGTCGTGGGCCAGATGGGCAGCATGGGCGAAAACGGAGGCCAGTTTTTCGGCCTGCACATGATCGCCGTGGATTCCAAAGGCGTCATTTACACCGGCGAAGTCTTCGCCGGCGAGCGGGTGCAGAGATTTATTCCCATTAAGTAACGAAACGCGCGATAATTGTGTGATTGGCAGCACGAATTATTCGCGCGCTTTTTCTCCTGGCGGCCGTCTCGGCGTTTCCGTCATTTGGACAGTTCAGCAGCATGGCCACCGATTACGCCGGCCAGCGGTTGCTCTTCACTACAGGGTTGAGCCAAACCGGTTCCGGCCAGCCGGACTATGGCAAACTGTTCGTCGCGGACTGGCGGGGAGTCACGCCGCTGCTGATCTACAATCGCGACGTTTTGAGCACCACCGGCCAATATCCTGGAGAATCCGGCCTCCTCACCAACTTCTACGACGTGGACGGAGTCGACATCTCGTCCAGCGGAGCATATATCTCTGCCATGGCCTCGCGCGCTTGTGCAGGATACAACGGGGGCCTATGTGGTGTCCCGGACCAAAGTACGTTGTACGACACGAGCGGCCAAGTCGCGCTCACCGCTGGCGGGAAGGTTTTCCTGAGCCGGAATGGGAAACGGGCCATGGGGTTCTCCGTCGCGATCGAAGGGGGTGCATCGTTTGTCCTCTACGACCTGACCACGGGCGCCAAACTTCCGGTTTCCGGCGCCGGGTCCCTGGGGTCTACCTTCTATGCCCTCGCTGACGATGGGACCGCCGTGATCGGCGAACCCGGATACTTGCTCGTCTACCGGCCCCCTGCCAGCATTCAATACATACCAAGCACATTAGGCGTGTGGATTCCATCCGCAGTCATCGATGCCGCTGCTGCGGAGATCGTGTGGGAACAGTTGGATAGTTCCGGCAACCCCGGTCTGCGCGCCGTGCGGACGCTCGATCTCACGAAACCGGTAACCCTTGCCGTGAACGGCTGGATCGATTCCCAACCTCACATCAGTGATGACGGAAGCAGAATCATGTTTCTATCGACGCCAGAAACGGCCAATGATCCACAAGTGTTCGTCATGGCCGCAGACGGCACGGGACGCCAGCGAGTGACCGCCGAGCCGGACGGGATCGCCCAAGCCGTGCTCTCGGGCAACGGTCAAGTGGTGTGGGCGCTAACACGGACGGGGCGTCTCCTCAAGATCGACATCGCGAGCGGCGCCAACACTCAGTACACCGAACCTCTTGCGGCATTCCTGAACGGATCATACTCCAACGCGGGCGGCGCGCCCGGCCAAGTCGTATCGCTGGCGGCGTCCGTCATGCCCGGTGAGAGAGTAGAGATTACCGTTCAGGGCCAACTCGCGCCGGTGCTGAGAGTGGACCCCCAGAAGGTGGTCTTTCAGATCCCCTGGACCGCGGCCCCTTACCCCAACTCGAATTCAGCGACAGTCGCCATCAGCAAGCCAGACTCCCCTCTTTGGTCCGGCGACAAGACGAACTTGTTCTTGAATGACACGCAGCCAGCCCTGCTGGCGAGCGTCCATCAAGACTTCAGTGCGCTCGTTACCGCGCAACAGCCCGCTTACGCCGGTGAGATCATTCATTTCTACGGTACGGGATTCGGTCCCGTCACGCCGCCCGTGCCCGACGGCACGCCAGCCCCGATCACGCCACTTTCGCGAACTGTGAATCCCGTTACTTGCGAGGTCCTGAACAGCGTAGGTACGGATACCGGCCCGTCCGACGTTCTGTTTTCCGGACTCGCGCCTGGCATGATTGGCATCTACCAGCTCGACGTCCGGCTGCCGGACCAACTGCCGGCGGGCAGCTTTGTCCAGGTCCGCTGCAGCGTGAGCGGCGCCCCCACGACAACGCAGGTTCCGATACTTCACTAGTGCGGGGCTCCAGCGCACCGCCTTACACTCATCGCCGGAACGGCGACTCCCGTGCGTTACCCTATTCTGAGCGCATGAGATTCTTGACCTTCGACTATCGCGGCGAGCGCCATTGCGGCGTCGTCACCGCGCAAGGCGTGGCTCCGGTCTCCGAGATCAATGCCAAGCTCGGCCTGAAGGTGCCGAACGACCTGCTCTCGATCATTCAAACCGGCGCGGCAGAGCAACTCCGCACCTTCGACGACGTCGAGACCATCCCTCTCGCGGAGGTCGCGCCCCAGCTCCCCTACCAGACGCCGCCCAAGATCTGGTGCATCGGCCTGAACTACCGCACCCATGCCGACGACATCAACGCCGTGCAGCCGGACGAGCCCGGCAGCTTCATGAAACCGGCCTCCTGCATGATCCCGCCCGGCGGGGAGATCGTGTTACCGCCGTCCTCAGTCTCGAACGATGTGGACGCCGAGGGCGAGCTCGGACTCATCATCGGTAAAACCGCTAAAGGGATCGCGGTCGCCGACGCAGCGAGCGTCATTTTCGGCTGCACCACCACGCTGGATCTCACTGCTCTGGACGTCCTGGCCCGCAATCCGCGCTACCTGACGCGCGCCAAGAGCATGGACACATTCTTCAGTTTTGGCCCCGTGGTGGTCACCGCCGACGAGATTCCCGACGTGGGCCAGCTCGAAGTGATCACCGAACTCAACGGCGCCGTCTGCTCGCGCGATTTCGTCCACCACATGCGGCACAGTCCGTTTGAGCTGGTGCGCTTCCATGCGCAGTTCATGACGTTGTACCCGGGCGATCTGATATCCACGGGGTGCCCCAAGGGCGCGCGCATCAAGGCGGGCGACCGCGTGCGGGCGAGGATCGACGGTGTGGGGACGCTCGAGGCCCGCGTTCGCGAATCGCGTTCGTGAATCTGTTACTAAGTCGCGTTACTAAGTAAGGTTCGGGCATAAAATACCGTGAACAACGGCACCTGGGCGAGACTTAAAGAGTAGACGTGCCTGAATCACCAGACTTCAGCATCCCGGCCGCGATCGAACACGCCGCGGGGCGGGTCGATGCGCCGTCTCCTTTGGAGGCGGAGGTCGTCGGCTTATTCGACCAATTGCGCGATCCGCTGCTGCGGTACCTGCTCAGTTTTCGTCTTCTGGTGGTTCAGGACTGCGACGAAATCATCCAAGACGCCTTCCTGGCGTTGTTCCAGCATTTACAGCGCGGGCGGTCGCGGCACAATCTGCGGGCCTGGCTGTTCCGCGTAGCTAACAACCTGGCGCTCAAGCGGCTCCAGCGGTTGCGCCGGGATTCGGAAAACCGGTTGGAGTTATCGAATACCACGCCCGAGCTGGCCGCGGATCCGGCTCTCAATCCGGAGGACGCCTTCGCGCGCGCTCAAGTGCAGCAGCGCTTATTGGCGGTCGTGCGCGCCTTGCCGGAGCAGGACCAGCGCTGTCTGGTCCTCCGAGCGGAGGGACTGCGCTATCGCGAAATCGCGGAAGTGTTGGGAGTGTCCTTGGGCGCGGTTGCAAAATCCCTGGAACGGTCGTTGGCGCGAGTCGCGCGCGCGGCTGCACGGTGAAGTTGAACGGTGAAAGCTGAGCGGTAACTATGGAAAAGCAAGATTCTCATCTCTCCGATCGCGAGTTGTTGATGGCCATGGACGGCGAGCTCGCGCCGCGCGACTCCAGCCGCGTGGAACGGCATGTAGAGGCGTGTTGGACGTGCCGCGCGCGCAAGCTGGATTTGGAGCGGGCGATTGCGGACTTCGTGAACCTCCATCAAGGCGGACTTGCCCCCGTGCCGCCGGCCGCGGGACCGCGCGCCCTGCTGAAGGCGCATCTCGCGGAATTGACGCAAGTCCGGCCCTCATTGTGGCGGTTTTCCTCCCTGCGGCGATCCGCGTGGCTCGCCGCTGCGCTGGCGTGCGCGCTCGCGGTGTTTTGGTTCGCGGCTTCGCGATGGGTTCCCGAACGCCGGCGTCCTCCCGTCGTGGCGATTGTTGTTCCCAACCCCGACCTCACGCCCGGCGCGGCCGTTCTGGTGAGCCGCAACGAGGTGTGCCGGGCATCGCAACCCAACAACAAAGAGGTCCCGGTGGCGCTTCAGCGGCGGGTTCTCGAAGAGTACGGCCTGGCTCGCGCTGAGGCTCGCGCTTACGAAGTCGACTATCTGATCACGCCCGCCCTGGGTGGCGCGGACGATATCCACAACATCTGGCCGCAGCCGTACACGGACGCGCAGTGGAACGCTCGCGTGAAGGACGCCCTGGAAGAGCGTTTGCGCATGATGGTGTGCGACGGCGAGGTGGACTTGGGTACCGCGCAGCGCGAGATCGCCGGCAACTGGATCGAAGCCTACAAGAAATACTTTCGCACGGACCGTCCCATTGAGTACGGCAATCCGTAAGCATCCCGCATAGACCAGACCCAACTCATGATGAAGCGTTTCAGCAGATGGTGCGGGATGATCGTGTTCCTTCTTGCGGCCGTTCCGCAAGCCGTGCGCGCTCAGACAACCGGTGAGATTCGCATTGAAGTGAAGGACCCCTCGGGAAAGCCGATGCGTGCTACCGGAACGCTGGAAAGCGTCGCGGGCGGACCGAGTCGCAATTTCGAAACCGACGCCCAGGGACGATATGCGCTGACCAACTTGCCGGTGGGCCGCTACCGGCTGCAGGCCGCCCGGAGTGGGTTCGCGACGCACACGGAATTCATCGACGTGCAATCGGGCGACCCGATATCGCGCACGATCTCGATGACGTTGAGCACGGCGGCGTTCAAAATCGACGTGATAGAAACGACGCCGCTCGCAGGCACCGGCCTAACCGCGGATCAGGTTCCATCGCCCGTTCAGACCGCCTCGGCCGCGGACATCGAAAATAGCGGTGCGCTGGATCTGTCCGCGGTTCTGAACCGGCGTTTGAGCGGCGTCAACATCAACGAGAATCAGGGCAACCCCTTTCAGCCCGACGTGAATTACCGCGGCTATACCGCCTCGCCGCTGCTGGGGACGCCGGAAGGCGTTTCCGTGTACATGGACGGAGTGCGGCAAAACCAGCCCTTTGGCGACACGGTGGCCTGGGACCTGATCCCGCGCATCGCGATTCAGGAAGCGACGTTAATACCGGGTTCGAATCCCGTGTTCGGGCTCAACACGCTGGGCGGCGCGGTGTCGCTTGAAACCAAGGACGGCCGCACCAGCCCGGGAACTTCGATCGAGGTGAACGGCGGCAGTTTCGGACGGCGTTCGGTTTCGCTCGAATACGGCGGCAGCCGGAAAGCATGGAGCTGGTACGTCGCGGGCAACCTGTTTCATGAGGACGGCTGGCGGGTCGCGTCGCCGTCCGATGTGCGCCAGGCATTCGCGAAGGTGGGCTGGACCGGCGGTGGCACCATCGTGTCGCTCCACGGCGGCTACGCGGACAACGTGCTGAACGGCAACGGGCTTCAGGAACAGCGCTTTCTCGCGCAGAGTTATTCGAGCGTATACACCATTCCGGACATTTCGCACAATCGCTCGCCGTACTTGACGCTCACGGCGAAGCACGGCTTCAGACACGGTGTCGCTGTTTCCGGGAACGGGTACTTCCGCTACCTCCGGGCCGACTCGACCAGCGCGGATCTCAATAACAACTCCTTCGACCAAAACGTGTACACGCTAAGCGCGGCGGACCAGGCGGCGCTCAAGGCCGCGGGTTACTCCGGATTTCCCACGGGCACTCTCAATGCTTCGAATACTCCATTTCCGTATTGGCGTTGCATTGCCCAGGCGCTTCAGCTTGCCGATCCCTCGGACCAGTGCGACGCCAGCCAGACCAGCGGGCACAACAAGCAGCACAATTACGGGCTCACACAACAGATGACCTGGCAGGCGTCTCCGCGCGGGCAGCACAATCAGTTCACTGCGGGATTCGCGGCGGATTTCAGCAGCCTCACCTTCCAGCAATACACGCAATTCGGCTATTTGAATCCGGATCGCACGGTGACCCTCGTTCCCGCGTTCGCCGACGGCTCGACCAGCTCCGGCGGCGTTCCCGTCGATACTCGCGTGAATCTACACGGCGTGCCCTGGACCTTCGGCTTCTATGCAACCGATACGGTAACTTTCGGCAAGAAGTGGAACGTGAATCTGGCCGGCCGCTACAACCGCACCAGCATCGACAACAGCGACCGGCTGCCGGCGAGCGTCGACGGTGTGCGCGGCTCGCTCAACGGGCAATATGTGTTCGAGCGGTTCAATCCGTCGGCGGGAGTCACCTTCAGCCCCGTCGCCGCGCTCAATCTGTACGCGAGCTACAGCGAGAGTAGCCGCGCACCGACTTCGATCGAGTTGGGATGCGCGGACCCGAACAATCCGTGCAACCTGCCCAACGCTCTGGTCAGCGACCCGCCGCTGAAACAGGTGGTCACGCGAACCGTCGAGGCGGGTTTGCGCGGCGGGCAGGAGCGCAATCTGCGCTGGAGCGCCGGCTGGTATTGGGCGGAGAATCACGACGACCTGCTGTTCGTCTCATCGCCCCAAACGGGATTCGGATACTTCAAGAACTTCGGTCAGACTCGGCGTCAGGGCATGGAGGCGAGCCTCAGCCGCCGCTGGGGCAAGCTTAGCTTGGGTGCGAACTACACCTTCGTTGACGCCACCTACCAGAGCCGCGAAACCATCGACGGCTCCAGCAACAGTTCCAACGATGCGGGCACGCCCGGATTCGACGGTAACATTCAGATCGTGCCCGGCGACAGGATTCCGCTTATCCCCCACCACATCGGCAAAGCGTTCGCGGACTACCAAATCACCAGCAAGCTGCAGGTGAATGTGAACTTCCTGGCGGTGTCGAGCTCGTTCGCCCGCGGCAATGAGAACAACCTGAGCCAGCCGGATGGAACGTTCTATCTGGGACCCGGCCGCTCCCCCGGCTACGGCGTCACTGGTTTGAGTGCCCATTACCAGTTGCATCGCCGGGTGCAATTATCGGTCGAGATCAACAACCTGTTCGATCATCATTACTACACGGCCGCGCAGCTCGGGTCGACGCCGTTCACCAGCGGCGGCACAATCGCGATCCGCGCTCTTCCTGCGGTCGACGGGAACTATCCCATCGTTCATTCGACCTTTTACGCACCGGGGGCTCCAATTGGCGCATGGGGCGGCGTGCGGTTTACGTTCTGACAGTTCCGCGTGGCTGTCGCCCGCTTTACGGGCGGGGCTTGCAGGCCATGGCGCTGGCCCACAGTACAATGGACTCCGTGAGTTCACCTGCAGGAGCGGTTCTAGTCACCGGTGGCGCTGGATACGTCGGCTCGCACACCGCCAAAGTGCTCGCCCGCGAGGGCTATCGCGTCGTGGTTTACGACAACCTGAGTCGCGGACATCGCGAAGCCGTCCGCTGGGGGCCGCTCGAAGAAGGCGAGTTGCACGACGCATTGCGCATCCAAGACGTCCTGGAGCGCTACAAGATCGGGGCCGTGCTGCACTTTGCCGCCTTGGCCTACGTGGGCGAGTCCATGCAGAAGCCGGAGTTGTATTTCCGCAACAACGTGGGCGGCACCCTCAACCTGCTCGACGCGATGCGCGGCGCGGGGGTGAGAAAGCTGGTCTTTTCTTCCACTTGCGCGGTCTATGGAACTCCTCAAAATGTGCCGATAGAAGAGAGTAATCCGAAGGCGCCGGAAAGCCCTTACGGGGAATCCAAGCTCATGGTCGAACGGGCCTTGAGCTGGGAAGGCGTGTGCCACGGGCTCCAATGGGTAGCGCTCCGATACTTCAACGCGGCCGGCTGCGACGCCGATGGCGAGATCGGCGAGAACCACTCGCCGGAAACGCACCTGATTCCGTCGCTGCTCGAAGCCGCGCTGGGACGGCGTCCGGCGTGCCCCATCTTCGGCGACGACTATCCCACCCCCGATGGAACTTGTATCCGGGACTACGTGCATGTCACCGACTTGGGGGCGGCGCACGCGTTGGCCTTGCAGTATCTCGAAGAGGGCGGCGCGAGCACGCAGGTGAATCTGGGTACCGGTCATGGATACTCGGTGAAGCAGATTCTCACCGCCGCGGAGAAGGTTGTCGGGCGGCCAATCCCCATCGTCCAGCAGCCGCGCCGGCCGGGAGATCCGCCCAAGCTGGTGGCAGCAGCCGGACGGGCGCACAGCCTCCTGCGATGGGCGCCCACGCACTCTTCGCTCGACAACATCTTGTCGACAGCCTGGCGCTGGGCCTCCCGCAATCCCTAGATTGGTCCGTGGCCTTGGCTGTGGATGTGGAGCACGCACTCGTGCGTGCCACGCCGAGACTCGTCTCGACGCTTGGCGGAAGCGTCGCCAACTCCCCCGGAGCGCGCCGGTGAAACTGCTGATCGCCATCCCCGCGCTCAACGAAGAGCAGAGCATCCGCGGCACCATCGAGCGGTGCCTCAAAGCGCGCGACACCATCGTCCACGGCTCGCCGGTCACCGACGTCGAAATCACCGTGGTCTCGGACGGCTCCACCGACCACACCGTGGAACGGGCCGGAGAATTCAGTAGTCTCATCAACCTGATCGAGTTCACTCAAAACCAAGGCTACGGCGCGGCAATCATGGAAGCGTGGCAGCGTTCCGACGCCGATCTGTTAGGGTTTCTCGACGCCGACGGCACATGCGATCCGGAATTCTTCGCCCCATTATGCCGGCAACTGGTCGACCAGGACGCGGATGTCATCCTGGGCTGCCGTCTAAACAAGAACAGCCACATGCCGTTGATCCGCCGAGCCGGGAACAAAATGTTCGCCTGGCTGCTGTCGGCCTTTTCGCCCGAAACGGTGAAAGACACCGCCAGCGGAATGCGCGTGGTGCGGCGCAGCGCCTTGCGTCACCTGTTCCCGCTGCCCGCGGGTCTGCATTTCACCCCCGCCATGAGCGCCCGCGCGATGTTGAGCGACGCCACCCGCATCGTCGAGATGGACATGCCCTACGCCGAGCGCGAAGGCCAATCCAAGCTCCGCGTGATCCGCGACGGCCTGCGGTTCCTGCGCGTCATCATGGAAAACGCGCTGCTGTACAAACCGGGCCAAGTGTTGATGTCGGCCGGCGCGCTGTGTGTGGCCGCTGCCTGCTCCTTGATGTTGAGTCCGGCGGCCTACTACCTGCAGACCCATCAGGTCGCCGAATGGATGATCTACCGGTTCCTGGTGAGCGCCTTCGCCACCCAGGTGGCGCTGCTGCTGTGGGCTGCCAGCGCCGTCAGCACGCGCATCATCCGCATCGCCCTGCATGAAGAAGTGCGCGCGGGCCGGCCGGTTTACGCCGCTTGGCTGCGGACCTCGGCATTCTGGGTGGTCTCGGCCGCGCTGATCGCCGCCGGAACCATTCTGGTGACCCCCAGCGCCGTCGAACTTTGGAGAACCGGCCACACCTACGTGCACTGGTCCCGCTTCGTGGTGGCCCTGAGCGCGTTCGGCGCAGTGGCGCTGATCGCCGTGGTCCGGGGCATCGACCACGTACTGGACCTGGTGGAGGAGCGGGTGGAATACCTGCGCAAGCCGGCGTGAGCGAAGCCCTCTTCGACCTGAGCGAAGAATACCAAGCCATGCTCGACCAGGGCATCCGGCTTTCTGGCGAGGATATGTTCTTCTTTCTGGAAGGCCGCCTTCGACTGCTCGAAAGCCGCGTCCGGTCGCGGGGTCCGGTCCGGCGCATCCTGGATTTCGGCTGCGGCCTGGGATACGCCACCCGGCGTCTGCGCGAAGTGTTTCCCGAGGCCGAGGTAACCGGCGCGGACACCTCCGAAAGCGCGTTGCGATCCGCACGGGAACGCAACGGAGCCCCCGGCGTCCGCTTTCGCACGGTTGGGGATCTGGAGTCCGAAGCCGGCGGCTACGATCTGTGCTACGTGAACGGCGTCTTTCATCACATCGCGCCGGAAGAGCGCCCCTCGGCCTTGACCCTGATTCACCGCCTGTTACGGCCGGGCGGCACGCTAGCCCTGTTCGAAAACAATCCCTGGAACCCCGGCGCGCGCATGGTGATGGCGCGCATTCCGTTCGATCGCGACGCGCGGATGCTCTCACCGCTCGAAACAGCGGCGCTGATGAAACGCGCCGAGTTCGACGTGGTCCGCACCGACAGCTTGTTCTTCTTCCCGCGGCCCCTCAAAGGGCTGCGATTCACCGAACCATACTTGAGCTGGACCCGGTTAGGAGCGCAATACGCCGTCCTCGGCGCCCGGACTTAAGCGCCAGGACGCCCCGAGCGGGCGCAAATGCGTTACGGCGCGCGGGTACCGGCCAAGATCCGGTTCATCGTTCCAGTGTCCCCGCCCTAACGGGGCGGGGCTACAGCCCCGGACGTGAGTCCGGGGATTCCGTACATCTGCCCGCCGCCGGAATCAAGCTCTTTGGGGTAACTTCTCGGCGACCGTAATCAGGTACTCGCCCAGCGGAGACGGCCGGTCGAAGCGCCGCAACAGCGGAACCAGCGCAGCAGGCGTGTTGTTCTGCGAGATCATGCCCGTGCTGATCGACAGCCGCACTACCAACCCCTGGTCTTCCACCAGCGTTCGCAAGTGAGCCACATTCGAGCGCAGCAACGCGCGCTCCTCCTTCACCAGCAGGCCGAAGGCGAACATGACCGGGTTGTTGCGGTTGGGCTCCACCAGGATCACCCAGCGGCGCGCCACGCGAGCCATCTCGGAGACCACTTGGCGCGGATCATCCACATGATGCAGCACGTTGGCTTCAAACGCGACATCGAAACTGCCGGACGCGACCGGAAGGGCAGCCACATCCGCCTGGACCAGGCTGCGGCACGGGTTTTCCGCCAGCATCTGGGTGCTGAAGTCCAGGCCCACCACGGACCTCGCCCGCTCCTGCAGATACAAGGTGAAGACCCCATTGCCGCACCCGATGTCCACCACTGAAGCCCCGGTCAAGGGCGCCACGGCCTCAATGAAGTCCAATTTGGGCTGGGCGTAAGCGGCTACGACCGGGTCGCTCGATTCCCGATACTTGGCTTTGGCGAAATACGCGGACTGGTTCCGATAGTTGCCCGACGGCGGTGGCAGCATGCGCACTCCCTCCATCGGCAGTTGCAGCGTGGACCTGCAGCCACTCGGCTGACTCCCGTATCCCGGCACGCAACCAGCGTGGCCTACCGCGCGTCCATCGTGTTTGGTATAGTGCGGCTATGAAGGCGCTAAGTGTCATTGCGACCGCTTTAGTCTGCGGGTTGGGCTTGACGATGTTCCTCGAAGCTCAAGGCCCCGGGCCGTCCGGCAGCGAAACCGTCGGCCGGCGGAAGGGTACCTCTAACGCCGGTTCCAACACGCCCGCCGCGGGCACTCCGGCGGCTGAGCCCGACCAACCCAAGATTCCATCGAAATTCTCCAAGAAAGACGGCGATCTGCCCGAAGGCGTCCCGACGTTCTCAACCGACGCCATCACGGTCACGGTGGACACAGCGGTTCTCGACAACCGGGGCCACTTCATTCCCAAGATCCCCAAAAGTTACTTTCGCGTGGTCGAGGACAACGTGCCGCAGCAGGTCACCGGATACTCCATCGGCGAGGCGCCCATGACCATCGCTCTAGTGGTGGAGTTTTCCGCGCGCTTCCAGTCGTTCTATTCCTACACCTGGTACCAGACTCTGCAAGCCGCCTACGGTTTTCTGGGAACCCTCAAGCCCGACGACTACCTGGCCGTGGTGGCCTACGACCTCCGCCCGGAGATCCTGTCGGATTTTTCCACCAACCGCCAGGATGCCCAGGAAGCCATGTCGCGGCTGCGCATTCCCGGATTTTCGGAAGCCAACCTGTATGACGCGCTGACCTTCACCGCCGACCGAATGCAGGACATCGAGGGCCGCAAAGCCATCGTGCTCCTATCGAGCGGCATCGACACCTTCAGCAAACAGAACTTCGACCAGGCCCGTCGTGCGCTGCAGAACGACGGCATCCCCATTTACTCCATCGGCCTGATGCAGGCTATGCGCAACATGATGGAGGCACGCGGCGGGCTTTCCGGATCGGCCGAGTTGGACTTCCTCCAAGCCGACAACCAGATGCGCACCTTCGCCAAGGAAACCGGCGGCATGAGCTTTTTCCCCAAGTTCGAGGGCGAGATGCCGGGCATCTTCCAGTTGATCGAAGAGGGGATGCGCAACCAGTACGTGCTCTCCTACACGCCGTCCAATCAGAGCCGCGACGGCAAGTTCCGCAAGATCAAGGTTGAACTGATCGACCCCAATACCAACCAGGTGGCGATCATCAAGGACGAGAAGAACAAGCCCGTCAAGTACCAGGTGGTGGCCAAGACCGGCTACAAGGCTCCCCGCCCGGTCGAGTGAGCTGGCTTAAAGCCTGCGCCAACGGCAAATGTCAAGCACTACATCCTTCTGCTTTTGAGCGCCATACAAGCTCGTTGACAGCGCGGTTGCGTTTGGGTTACTTTTCGATGTTCCCATCCCATGCCTCTTCGAAAATCTTCTTCTGTCACCCTGGCACGAATTCTGCTTGTGGACGACAACGCTCATGGACTCGCCGCGCGCAAGAACGTCCTGGAGGAGCTCGGTCACGATACAGTTACGGCCCGCAGCGGCGTGGAAGCGCTGGAATGTGTTGCCGCGCAGAAATTCAACCTGGTCGTGACCGACTACAAGATGCCCCGCATGGACGGCCTGGAGTTGATCGTCCGGCTGCGCAAGCAGTCGCCCGGTCTGCCGGTCATCTTGATTTCCGGTTTCGTCGATGCGCTCGGGTTGAACGAACAAAACACCGGGGCGGACATTGTGATTCAGAAGAGCAACAACGAAGTGGGCCACTTGGTCCGCGCAGTCGGGCGGCTGCTGAACCGCAAGCCCGTAAAGAAGCCGGTCACCGGTGAAACCCGGCCGGTCAAGGCCAAGAAGAAATCGTCCTGAACGAACAGGCTGCCCGGGCGAGATCGCGTGTCGATGGAAGCAGGCTTCCCGGTGCGAGAGAACCCGAGCGAATCGCCTCTCGGATCGCGCTGGCGATCTGTGTGTGCAACGGCGTTCGGCTGAACCGGTCGACCGCCGGCGGATGGAACAAACGGCGTTTCAAGTGGCCTCCTCTTTCCTGCGAATGGCTCCTTGTATTCTGCCATTTTTCGAGTAGGCTGGATCCTGGGAGGTGCGTTCATGATCTCAGGTGGTAACGCCACGATTCTGGTCTCCAATATGGATGCCGCCGTGGATTTCTACACGAATGCGCTCGGCATGAAGCTAACCAATCGCTTTGGCAACCACTGGGCGACAGTTGACGCAGGCAGGGGATTCACCATCGGCCTGCATCCGGCGGGGCCCAAGTACCCGGCTCCCGGAACCAGGGGCGGCATGATGATTGGGCTCGAGATCGACGAACCCATCGAAGCCGTCGTGGAACGGCTGCAGCGAAAGGGCGTTCGCTTCAGCGGATCGATTATCAATGACGGAGCTGGAAACTTCGCGGATTTCCAGGACCCCGATGGCAACTCGCTGTACCTATGGGAAGTGGCTCCTGGACTTCACGACGCGGCGGATCTGGAACACGCTTCCGCGTGAAAGCGGTGACCCAGCCGTACAACGGCTATGGATTGGGAACGGCCACGCAAATTCTAGCGCCGTCGAAAGAGAACAATCCGCCGACGCTCACCGTCAGATTGGACCAAGCCTCGTTCTCCCCCGGCTGGATGACCGTTGGCTGCCCGACGCAGGGCGGAGTTCCAGCCGGCACGGGCGGAACGACGAAATTGATCTGGTAGAGGCCGACGTAACCGGGTGTCGCTCCCGCGTACACCGGAGCCGGAGCACCCCGGGCGGGCTTGGTGGCCATGGCGTTGGCATGGAAGTTGAAGTCCAGCGCGAAAGTGGTCTGCGTAGGCACCGGCGCGGTAACGAGCTTTCCCGTCTTCAACGGCGGGTTCGTCTGCCCTAGGCCGACCGCATAGGCGACAACCTCTTCCCCAGATTTGGCGGGTTTCTGCATTGAAACAAGCGACCCGTCCGCATGGGCGACGATCGACGGGCAGGGCAAGCCGCTGAAACTGGAGATGGTAACGACTGGCTCGCCGAAGGCGGACAAGAACGGATCGCAGGTTCTCAAAATGTGAACTTGATCTGCGAGTGGTTCGACGTTAAAATTTGACCCGGCCACCCCGTTTTGGGCAAAAAACAGGAAGGGGCTCCCGATGCCGTATGGGGGGCATTGAGGACACGATTTGGCGCTGAATGGGATTTGAATCGTCACTGCCGTCAGGTGACGGACCTCTGAGTACGGAAAGAAGGGACTAATTAATCCATATACAAAGAACGGATGCACCTCGAGAAATGCTGGGCCATCGCCTTGTGCGATCGCCAGATTACTGTAAGCCGCCGACAGACCGGCCAGACTGCTCGGCAAATCAGCGCCAGCAGGCGCACGCACAGGTTGGGTTGGATCCCCGCTAACGCCCTGTAGGATCAGCGTCAACAACTGCCCCGGAGCCGCGTAAATCGGGGCCGGCAAGGTGTATCCATACCCGACCACAACCGGGCCACTGGAACTTTGCGCTGTCAGCACCAAGCAACCAAACAACAGGAACAGGTATAACTTCCAGGTCACGTGAGTTCCAACTTTCGCGCCGGACACTGCCACGGCGAAGAGGCGCGCTAACCCGCGAACCCGCCCGGCTTGATCCAGCCCAGCGAGACGCCCGTCATCACCAGGCCCACGCATACGATCACAAACGCCGAGAGCACCGGCACCAGCCGGAACAGCGGGTGCTTGCTGGTCTTCGCGGGATCGGGCAGCCAGCTCTTGGCGTATAGCACCATCATGCCGATCGCCATCAGAACTCCGGCTAAGCCGATGCTGAAGGCCGACAGCAAAACGAGGCCGAGGCCGACGCGCCCTAAGGCGATGGCGCTCAACAGCAACACCATGGCGGTGGGACATGGCACCAGCCCGCCGCTCACGCCGAGCGCCAGCAGACTCGCTAATGTGACCTCGCCCGACGGCACGTGGGAATGCGTGTGGTCGTCGCCGTGGGAGTGCGGATGTTCGTGCGAGTGGCCGTGATCGTGTTCGTGCGAGTGCCCGAGTTCGTGCGAAGGCGCGTGCTCGTGGGTGTGTGCGTGGCCGTGTTCGTGGTCGTGCGCGTGGTGGTGAGTGTGCGGGTGCCCGGCCTGCAGCGCCATTAGCCGCTTATACAGCAGCGACGCACCGATCGCTACAATCGAGCAGCCCGAAATCGCGCCCAGCCACGGAATGATCTTGTCCGGCACCACATAACTGGAAAGCAGCAAGGTGCCGATCCCCAGCATGAACACGCTGAACGTGTGCGTGAACGTCACTACCGCGCCCAGAAATATCGCGTGCTTCATGGTGCCGCGCGAGCCCACCAGGTACGCCGCCACTATGGTCTTGCCGTGGCCCGGCGACATTGCGTGCAGCGCTCCCAGCCCGCACGCCACCAAGATTCCCAGCAACACCCACCCTGTACTCAACGTGGGCTGATGCAGGAGCCGGGCCAGGAATTCGGCGTTCATGGGCGGGCGGGGGGCGCCGCGGATGGACCGGCCGGTGGCGCGGTGGGCCGGCCGGTGGGTTTCGCGGGCGCTGTACCGGCCTGCGGTTTGCGGATCTCCTCGAAGTACTGCTCGACGAACTGCTGATACATCGGCGGCACTTCGTCGCGATGGATTTCGCCGCCCGCCTCGCCATGCTCGCCTTGCAGTTGCAGAAACGGAGTCTTCAACTGCTGTTTGGTCGATTGCACTTCGATCATCTCGCCGGTGATGTTCTGCTGCCGCTTGCCTAACAACTCCTCGATCTTGCCCATGGCCTCGAGCATCGCCGCTTCCTTGGCCTTCTTATCGCCATCGGCCGATCCGATTCCGTTCTTGGCGTCCTGCGAAGCTTTCTCACCGGCGCGCTGATCGCTCTTGGAGTCCGCGCCGTTCTGATCCTGTTTGCCCTCGCCGGTCTTCTGGCTGCCGCTGGACTGCGACTGCTGCTGCTCGCCTTGCGATTCGCCCTGCGCGCTTGCATCCTGGGATTGGTCCTGCTGCTGGTTCTGCTGGCCGTTCTGCTTGCCCTGCTGCTGCGACTCGTTGCTCTTATTGCCCTTCATCATGTTGGCCAGCGCATCGCGCAGCTTGTCGAGCATGCTGCTTTGGTTATTCTGCCCGCCCTGCTTGGCGCTCTGGTTGTTGTCCTGCTGCTTGCCGTCCTTGCTGTCCTGCCCCTGCTTGCTGTTCTGATCGCTCTGCTTGTTCTGGCCGCCTTCCTTGTTCTGATCGGAATTGGCGCCTTCTTTCCCTTGCTGGTCGCTGTCCTGCCCTTGCTGCGCGTCGGCCTGCGCGTCCGTGGCGGCGTTATCCGGCTGGTCACCCGGGTTGGCCGCGTCGTCGTCTTTCTGTTCGTCGCCCTTCGCGGTGGAATCGGACGCCCCCGGATCGAATGGCTCCGGCCGAATCCCCAGGGGCTTGGCCTGGTTCTTCGCCAATTGGTTATGGCCGCCGAAGAACGAATCGAGCGCGATCCGGACCAGCGACGGCTCCAGGCTCAGGCTTCCTGTGACCAGATAGCGCACCGCGAACAGTCCCATCGCGGCCACCAGCAGCCCCGCCGCCACGGCCAGATATTTGGGGCGAGTGTAGGGGACCGCCGCGCCGGGGTCCACGCCGCGCGCGGACTCATTGGCATCGCGCGCTTGCCGCTCGGCGATCGATTCACGCAGCGGATCGGGATTCACGGCGAAGTGGAACGCAGTCGAAAGCGCGTCGGCTAACCCCAGCTTCCGGTCGATGCGCTGGGCTACCTGATACAGTCCCGGAATGCGATTGCGCAGTTGATAGATCCCGGTGCCCAAGCTCACCGCGGCCAGCAGCGCGATCCAATACCAATCTAGAATCTGCGTGCCCGCGAGCAGCAGCACCACCGCGCCGCCCAGCAGCACGATCAGCGCGACGACCGCCTTCTCCGCCACCAACTGCGTGACGACGCGCCGCCGGGCTTGTTCCAGCAGCCTTTGAAGGATCGGGAGTTCGCGCAAGTTCTGACGCTCCAGTTCGTTAACGATTATGCCACAGTGCGCCGATTTCCACAGGCGCGAGTTGCGCGGCTGGGTGTGTGCGCAACGCGGATCGCTTTTGCCGGCTCCGCGGGCCACGCTAATTCTCGTCCAATTCTCCCGATGGCTCTCCCGATGGTTCCCGCGAGGGCTCCGGCGACGGCTTTGTCGACCGCTCGGCCAGAAAATCTCCTACAGGCCGTTTGCGCTTCTGCGAGTTGCACATCAGACACGCGGTGGCCAGGTTGTCCAGATCGTTCCCGCCGCCTGCGGCCACGGCCGTGATGTGATCCAGCGTGGCTGTGAGCAGGGTCAACTGCTTGCCGCAGTAACGGCATTTATACTCGTCCCGCAGGTACACCTTGAGGCGGTTCTCGCGGATGTTGTAATAGTCGATTTCCGATTCCGCCAGCTCCACGACGCGGCGGCGCTCCGTCCGTTCGGCCCGGTACTTGAGGCAGACCTCGATTTCGCCGGGCAGCAGCACGCGGTAAGGCGTGCCGGAGTTGTCCGTCTCGCCCATCCGCCGAATCGCGCCGATGTATTCAAGGTCCTTCAGATACTGGCTAACTTGCGTCAGACCGACCGTCATGCCGCGCTGGGGTTTCACGACCCCGCGCCGCAGCTTGCCGCAGCCGGTGCGGATCAAGGGGCTGCCGTTCTTCAGGATGCTATGCCGGAACAGATACCAATAGAACGCGGCCTGGTACGGCGGCAACAGCGGCTGCAGGTCGTCGATGATCTCTTCAACTAAGGTCACTATATTGGGGCTGAGCATATTGACGCCGGGCATATTGACGCCGGGCAAATGGGCCGGGGGGCTGAGGTGCGCCTCCGCGCCGCTCTGGTCGCGGGCGGACTGCTCCGCGGGACGCGCGCTCCCGTCCCCCGCTGGAGCCGTTTCCGTCTCCTGCTTGCGCCGCGACAGAAATCCACGAATTCGTTCGATTGGTTCTTTCATCTCTGTGCCAGCGTACTATGACAAAGGGGACTTAGCTCCCAAGCCGCGGTTGGTAAGTCTTTGAGTCGTTGGGGGAAAGGGGGATGGAGTGTTTGGTGAACGCCCACCCGCCTGGTAGCTCAGAGTTGTCGAAAGTGGGGCGACGCCATTCGCCGCGCTCCACGCCAATCCCATAGGTCCTAGTCCGCGCAAGACAGCCAAGTTGGGAGTTGCAGTGGTCAGCGTCCCCGAGGCGGCTCATGAGCTAAGCGCTCTCGATTGCGTCTATCACGCGGCTAACAAGCAGTCGAGCCTCCTGAAGGCCGGCGAGCGTGAGCTCTATGCCCTCACGGTGGATGACGGCAGAGAAAGGGCCTGTGGTGCCGCGATGCCTCGTGGCATTTAGTGGTGCCAGTGACCGGTCAATCCGTTCGTTCAACACGCGTCGGGTTTGTTCGTAATTCGCCATGCGGTCGATGACCGGCTCGACAAGAGCCTGAAAATCAAGATTTATGTCAACGACGCTCCCGCGCTGGTTCTTTATCTCGATGCGAATTTGCGTTTTGCCGGAGAGCGAAACAAGCTCTCTTGTCTCGATGGACCCACCAACCATCGAGAATGCCAGTTCTCTTACGAAACGGTCCGGTGCAAGCACGGTGGATTCACTAATGTCGTTCAGCTGCTGTAGGATCTTCGAGATTGTCAGGCAAATCGTTTCAAAATTGGGACGAGTCTCTGGACGACGGTTCGTACAAGCTGAATACATTTCCAAGGCCGCCTTAGCCGGATCGGCGTACCAGCCGTCCCGGATCGTTTTTTCCAAATGCGATTGATTATCTGCGACTTCCATCGGGACGGGATCGCTGCCAGTTATCGCGTAGTATGCCAGCTGCCCGAATGAGTAAGAGTCTGTACTTGGTGCACGCGCACTCGCGGACCCAGGATTTGCCAGTTGCTCAGGCGCAGAGTACTGCCAGGTGCCCAGACCTTCCTTGGTGAACTGAGAAGCCGTTGAAAACCAGGCAAGGTCAAAGTCGGTCAAGTACGCCCGCCACTTTCCGTCGTGACCCTGGCTAACAATTATGTTTTCGGGCTTGACGTCACGATGCACGACGCCGCGATTGTGGGCGTGCTTAAGGGTTTCGCCAATCGTAAGAAGGAGAGCAAGGATCTCTCGCGGTTCCTCAAGCGTTCCCGTAAAGTCCCGGAGGTTCGCGCCTTCGATGAAGTCCATGACGAAGCCGAGCGGCGCCTCTGTGAACCCGCGCACTTTGACGATATGCGGGTGATCCAACTGCGACATGGCGTCGAAGCCGTGCCGAAAGCGCCGTGCTTTCTCAGGCACAGATAGGTCCTGAGCATGATAAACCTTAAACGCCCGGTTCGAATGCCCGTCCCGTACACGCCACACCGTTCCAAAGGTACCGGCGCCGAGCTTCCCCTCCACTTTTCCAGCGACCGTCTCCATGCCGATGTCGATATTACAAAGGGTGCCTAGTCGGTTCAGCGAAGCGAGACGGTTCTTGGCGAAGCGCTGATCCTTGCTTAGTTCTGGGTAACGCGTCGAAACTTTTTCGAACCACTGCAAGACTGGCGTGAGCGCTTGGCAAGCCGCCTTATGACCGACGGTCCTCCATCCATCGAGATCAGCGTAGGAGGCTGCGATCTTCGCCTGATAGGCGTTCAGGTGCTTCTCTGATTCAAAGACGATCTCTTCCAGCTTTGCCTCGTCTGGAGCCGGTTGAAGATTGGGTCGGAATCCTTGGCCGAGCACCATCCTTCCCGCTACGTCGCCTTTGAACACCGGCGTCTGAATTGAGTATTCATTGAGTTTCCGGGCTATGTAGTCGAACAGCGCGGAGATAGTTATTTCGCCAAAGGGGGTATTTACTTGACTCAGGTGGCCCCAACCTGTAGCATGGCCGGCTGTGGAGGAGTATCCCCGGAGTCTGGCCGATTTCGAGGCTCGGTTCGACACCGAGCAAGCGTGTCGGG